>Ga0307507_10004018_pt1 | contig 26981 bp, 13 predicted proteins | sample 7_EM_MG_FD_207223 | JGI IMG/M metagenome (GOLD analysis project Ga0307507, IMG submission 207223) | Populus trichocarpa ectomycorrhiza microbial communities from riparian zone in the Pacific Northwest, United States - 7_EM | ecosystem: Host-associated > Plants > Roots > Unclassified | place...
TGGTTCTGGTAACGGTCGTCTGGTTCTAGCGATAGTCATCTAGTTCTAGCAACGGTCCTCTGCTGGCTGCCGTTCTAGTGCCTCCCTAGGTAGGGAGGATGTAAGGAAGGAAAGAAGGGTAAAAAACAAGGCGGCTACATAGGCAGAGACACGTGTAGACGCTATCGGGAATATAGCGGGGACCCGATGCAGAGCTTCGTGTAGAGCCTCCGTATGCAGAGCTTCGCGCAGAGCCTCGTGCAGAGCTTCGTGCAGAGCTTCGTGCAGAGCTTCGTGCAGAGCTTCGTGTAGAGCTTCGTGCAGAGCCTCCGTACGCAGAGCCTCGTGCAGAGCTTCGTGCAGAGCTTCGTGTAGAGCTTCGTGTAGAGCTTCGTGCAGAGCTTCGTGCAGAGCCTCTATGCGCAGAGCTTCGTGCAGAGCTTCGTGTAGAGCTTCGTGTAGAGCCTCGTGCAGAGCCTTGTGCAGAGCCTCCAAGTAATAAAACTATATAGGATTGTATAAGATTATATTAGATAATATATAATAGTTAAATATATAGCATATAACTTTACCTTAATTGCATGTTAAGAAATATATAGTTACCTTTTAAAGTTGCTAAGTAGGTTAACTGCATGTCAAGGAATATACAGTTAGCTTTTAAAGTTGTTAAGTAGGTCAACTACATATTATTTAACTTTTAAAGTTGCTAAGTAGGTTAATTGCGTGTTAAGAAATATATAGTTAGCTTTTAAAGTTGTTAAGTTAGTTAATTGCATGTTAAGTTAGTTAAATTGCGTGTTAAGTTAGTTAATTGCATATTAAGTTAGTTAAATTGTGTGTTAAGTTAGTTAATTGCATATTAAGTTAATTAAATTATATATTAAGTTGGTTAATTGCGTATTAAGTTAGTTAATTGCGTGTTGAGTTGGTTAAATTATATATTAATTACGCGAAACGCGAAAATCAAAGTCTACTTAAATCTTATCCTGCGAATATTTTCCCGATGTTATAGCTAAAGCGCAGGCGAAAAGTAAGCGCTACTACTATAACACAACCTATACTAAAGCAGAGTAGAAGACGTTTTAAGGGATTAAAGAATAAATAACGCTTATAATAAGAACTATGGCATATATATGGGGTAAAGCGTAATTTATTAATATCCTATATAAGCCATACTTTAACGCAACCTAGCTATGCTAATAACTTATAGGCGACTTATAGGCGAGGCTATAGCGTATACTAGTAATAAAGCTTAATTTAAAAAGTACCCTCTCTAGACCTAGTCCGTTACTCTATACTAGCTTAGTAGATTATTATATTAGAGAACAAGTCTACTTAACTGGGGTTAAAGGCCTACTAGTAACCCGCTAGCAGTAATCTATACTAATAACTTATATATTATTTTACGTATATACTATATAAATAATGTATAAGGCTAAAGCATAGGTTAGCGGCGGATTTAATAGGCATATAGCCTTACTATCTATAAACCTAGCTATATATAAGTAACCTATAACCTACCTATAAAGTATATATAGCGCTACGCTGGTATAGCGTAAGGTTAATACGGGGTTAGCAGTAGATTTAATGGGTATACTGCCTTACTACCTATAAATCTAGCTGTATATAAATAACCTACGACTTACTCACGAGGTACTAGCAACCTATTTATATAAGCGAGCCTTTAAAATATTTCTAATGGTCTACTAAATCTGGGTAAGCCCTAAATAGACTAATTAGGATTTTCCATTCTAGGGATAGAAAATCGCTATTTACTTAGTTAAATGTGGGAGTCTTAGCAAGGCAAATCTAACTAATTAAATAACTTTAACCAGTAGTCGAAGTTCCTTAACATGCTTACGCCGCGTATATATACTACCTATCTCTCTATACGCAAAATTAAAACACTTTTTCCCCTCTAATTTTTTTTCCTTATTAAGGTTTTTATAGGGTTTTATTAAGGCTTAAGTATATAAAGGATCGGGGACAATCCTTTTTAAAGGGGGGGGGGCATTGTTAGGTAAAACCTAAGTAGATAGTTATATAGCTATAAGGTACGGGCGACCCTAGGGCAACTTAGGGGTAACTTGCCTATAAGGCACGTGCGCTATACGTGCCTAGGGAAAACCCTTCCTTACCTCGTATATAGACTCCTCCTTTTCCCTTAAGGATTTGTCTATCTATATAATATACCCTATTGTTCCATTATTGACGTTAGGAAAAAATTTACCAGCATTTAATTTTACCTTTCTGCCATTTTAGCATTTTCTAGCATTTTCTAGCATTTGGTAACATTTATAATTAAGTTGCAGCCTTTAGCAGCATTTTTTAGCATTTATAATTAAGTTCTAGCCTTTAATAGCATTTAGCTACTAAGTGCTAACTATAAGATTACTAAGCATATATAAAAGTATAATTTTTATAAATTTAATATCAATAATAAAATTTTATATTTTATATTTTATATATATTTTATTAATATTACTGCACGAAGCTCTATACGAAGCTTTGCATAAAGCCCTACATAAAGCTCTGCACGAAGCTTTGCACGAAGCTCTGCACAAAGCTCTACACGAAGCTCTGCACGAAGCTCTACACAAAGCTCTACATACAGAGGCTCTGCACGAGGCTCTGCACGAAGCTCTACACGAAGCTCTACGTACAGAGGCTCTGCACAAGGCTCTGCGTGAAGCTCTGCGTGCGGAGGCTCTGCATCGGGTCCCCGCTATATTCCCGATAGCCTCTACACGTGCCTCTGCCAAGTATACCCCCTATATAGCCACCTTATTTTTTTTTACCCATCCTTCCTTCCTTACATCCTCCCTGCTAGGGAGGTACCAGAGCAGCAGCCAGCAGAGGACCGTCGCCAGAACCAGACGACCGTCGCCAGAACCACACGACTGTCACCAGAACCAGACGACGACCGTTCGAACAACCGGCCAGCGAACACTACGAACGATTCAATCAATCGATCGATCGAATTGAACCAGAGCTTTGATATCGGCCCGTCACCAAATCAAATTAAATCAAGGCCTTCTAGGGAGGTACCCTAGACGACTACCGTTCGAATGTACAGCTAGCGAACGGCTATGGAGAACGATTCGAATAAATCAGAGCCTTTGATCGGGCCGACCCCTCTCCCAAATTGAATTAGATACTGACACAGGCAGGCAGGCAGGCAGGCAGGCAGGCAGGTAGGTAGGTAGGTAGGTAGGTAGGTAGGTAGGTAGGTAGGTAGGTAGGTAGGTAGGTAGGCAGGCAGACAGACAGATAGGTAGGTAGGCAGGTAGGCAGGTAGGTAGGCAGGCAGATAGATAGGTAGGCAGGCAGGTAGGCAGGTAGGCAGGTAGGTTAGTAGGTAGGCAGGTAAAAGAGAACCGTCGCCATATTATATTAAATTATCTAAAATAATATAATTTATTTTGCTAGCCTTTAAGTATAGTATACCAATTACGCGGAATGGGTAAATACTATTAAGTGCGTAGGAAGAGCAACGCTTATTTATTGCTTAAAGTGAGTAAGATATACAGAATGCGCGAGAAGGGCATTATACGTTAATTGCGCATTAAGTGTAAAAAAAGCTTAATAGAATAAAGGTACTACTTGCCCGGGTGGCAGCAAATGCGCAATTAGCTGCACCGCGTTATTGAATGCGGCAGTATGCCGCCTCTTAGTCGATACCATACGCTGCACGTTGCAATGCGCGAAATGCTGCAAAAATGCTGGTAAATTTTTTCCTGACGGAGCTCCCTATCCACATCCTCACCTTATATTACCTCCTAAAATTAATAATCTTATTACTATAGTATATAACACCTCTGTTAACATATTACTATATTAACTTATTACTATAAAGACCGCTAGCGCCTATATACTACCTACTAACCTCTAAAGCTTAGGCTAAAGTAATATAGTAGCCTTAGAAGTAAAAAAGAATAGGCTCTATTATAGAGGCCGCCTATTTATCTCTAACTTAGAAAATCTATAATAGTAACTAATCTAAATAGCCTATAACCTCTAATTAAGTAGCTACCTAGGCAAAGAAGGAACCTATAAGCTTCTTAGCTAATACTACTTCTAGCCTAAAATAATAGACTTAGTTAAACGCTTTATAGGCGCCTATTACAGTTATAAGCGCGCTAAGGCCTTTAATATAAAGTACTAAGGACTACTGCATACTCTACTAGTACCTATATAATAATAGGCAGATATTGCTATAGATTTCGTTATTAACCTACTACCCTATAAACAATACGGCCGTATCTATAAGAATATCCTTATAATAATACACTAACTTATAAAAGAGCGCTACTACGTTCTAACTAAAGGCGTAGCTATTAGCAATGTTACTAACGTCTTTTTTTACAAAGTTTACTAATTATATAGGTTTCATAACTTAATTACGTCCAACTAAGGTATATAGTTTAACTCTAATATATAGAGACAAATTTACTACCGCCTTAGTATCTCCGTTAAAATATCTATATCCTTCTACTATAAAACTACTAGGTAACTAAAAAACGCTAATACTAGTATAAAAGCATACCTATAATAGGTAGTTGCCTATAATTAAGATAACTAGGTAGATTACCTTCTATTAGGTAAATTTGCAGTAAATAACTATATCTTAACTACTACAGAACTTACCCCATTCTTTGTAAATAAGGGCTATTACCTCTAATCTAATATAGAGCTACTAAAACCTATTAATAAGAAACTGCTATATAGAAAACGCCTTAAGATGCTACTTACTAACTAGTATATAGACTATATAAAAAATCTACTTAACTACTATAAGGGAGAAATAGCCTAGGCTTAAGTAAAGTAGGCATACTTCGCCAACTATTATAAAACGCCACTACTAGAGATACATATTAGTGACTAGGTATAGCTAAATATATATAATATTTCTACGCAGAGGCCTATAAAGTTACTTAATTATAAGAACCTTAGCCCTTAATTAATTAAACAGGTTATTAATAGGGGAGCTATATATAAGCTAAAGCTTTTACCTACCCTAGCTACCTATAGGATATAACCTATATTTTACCTATAGCTACTATATCTTTACTAGCCTAACCCCTTACTAGGATAGATATAGCCTAAACCCCTACTAGTACTAATCTAAGATAAGAATAAAGACGAGAACTATAAGGAGTAGACCGTTAAATAAATTATTAACTCTAAATACTTTTATAAAGATAGAGGACGGCAGCTTTACTATAGAGCTATTTATATAGGATTTAATATAGATTAGCTAGAATGGTAACTATAGGAAGACTTTAAAAATGTAAAGGATTTAATTAGTAATTTTTCTTACGTAAACCTATAGAAATTGGGCCTAAGTAAAGATTTTATGCCTAATTCTCTATAGAAGCCCTTATAGAGTTAAACCGTTATATATTACCACGTAAGGGCAAATTGCTATTAAATTACCATTAGATTACCGTAAATTGCCATTATATAACCAGAAATTATTAAAATGTCTAGAAACTTTAACCAGCGATTAAAGTTATCTAATTACTTGGATTTTTAGGTGCTAAGCCTTATTATATAACGCTATTGTAAGCCTTTAACAATATTCCCTTTTCTTCTCTATATCCTAAGTGCCTCTTCTATATATATATAGTAGCTATAGCGTCGCTAAAGCTCCACCTCTATAAAAAAGGGGGTAGTATTATAGAACCCTACTATAGGGGCCTCTATAGAAGAGCCCCGTACTCTTATATATACCTTACGTATAGCTTACGTCAGCTACGCGTAGGTATATTACCTCCTTACGCCCTCGACCTTTATAATTAATTGCGTAACATCTTATAGACTTCTTAAATATATACATTTTATAGCTACTGCCTCCGTCCTATAATAATAAGAATACTAAGCTAAGGAGAAGAAGGATATTATTAGAGACTAGTAAGATATAAAGGGGTTGCCAAGGCGCTAGTAGTAAGCGAGATAATAGCGACTTTCTATCCCGGGGATGGAAAATCCTAATTAGTTGGCTCTATAAGTAGTGCCGACAGAATTTAGCAGAATTTAGCAGATCGCCTAGAAAATGGTAAATTGCTCTAGAAATGGTAAAATAGTAAGTAACGCGCTCTAGCACCGTTATATAATCCTTTTTTAAAAAAGGGGGTAGTATTAGGTAAAACTATAGTAGATAGCTATATAGCTGCGAGGTATAGGCAACTTATATATAAAGCCGTGCATTATACCTGCCTAAGAAATACCCTTCCCTACCTTATAGCTGGACGTCTTCTTTTTCTTAAAAATTTGTCTATTCTTATAATATACTCTATTATTCTATTAATTGAACTTCTTATTTATATCTTACCTTATATAAGCACTATATAATTACGCCAGTAGAAATAAATACCCTATTAAGTGAATATAATATAAGGTTAAGGGGATATAGTATATATAGCTATATTTACTTATAGACTATATATATCTTAAATTGGGAGTACGGCTTTAATATAGCTAGATTGCGCTAAAATTAATATAATTGGTTGTACAAGGTGTTTGCGCGAAAACTTAGGCCTCGGCTTGGCTTAAAAGGCTCCTTTCTCTTATTTTATATAAATGTAGGTCATTTATCCTTGATCTCGCGGTGATATTTTTACATCTCAATAGGGAATCTATCTCTAATCCGCTCTCCTCTAGTATACAGGATAAATGTCGCAGGCCACGTCGCCAGTGAAATACCAGCGAGTACCGTAATTCCCCAGCCTAGACCCAGACTCGCTGTCAGCCCGTCTTTGCTCAGTGGCAAAAACGCACCCACAAGCGATCGCAAAATAGAAGTAGACGCAGACATCGTCGCCGCAGACTGGGGTGCCCAATCGACAAGATACATCTGCACCGGTATCTGCGGGATTAAAGGGTTAGCTAAGGCCGAACATCTCATGCTACAAAACGCTGAGAGATAAATGCAGTGTACTTACAGAAACCGAATATATCCCTATCCCCGCCACCACATTTCCCACTATAGGCACGCCCCAGCCCACACCCCCTTCCGCCCCCCATCCAAACCCCAACAACCCCACCGGCAGCAACAAAGATCCCCACAACATAACCGGCAACCTATATTCCGGCTTCTTCTCCCCACCATTCCGCTTCGCCAGAATCACCAGCACTTTATCGCTGATGATCCCAAACGCGAGCAATCCGATAACCATTCCAGTTCCGATCCCTAGGAACGCGAGGCCGGATTGAGTGGTAGTAAAACCGTAGCGGGATTTGTAGACACTGGGGAGGGAGATGTAGAGCAGGATTTGCAGGCCGTATGTTAGGGCAGAGAGGAGGGAGAGGATGAGGACGATGGGGGATAGGAGAAGGAGCCTAAGGGGGCGGGTTGCGGCACGCCTAAGACGTTCTGATAGTGTAGCGTTTGATGAAGACGTGCATACGGTGCCTGAGTCGCCAGTGAGACGCGCCTTCCTTTTGACTTTGAGCTCGAGGATTCGAGGGGCGTATGTCTCTCGCATGAATATGAGTGCGGTGGCGGTGGTTAGAGCGCCCTAGAAAGCCGTCAGTAATGCCAAAGGAAGTCTAGAATGGCGTTGAACACACAAAGCAAACCAGCATCCCAAAAACCCATCTCCAACCTATCCTCTCCGCAATAATTCCGCCAAATACCGGTCCCAGAATTGGCCCCCCTACACTCCCAAACGCAACAACAGACATCGCCCTCCCCCGCTTCTCGGGCTCCATAACATCCGCGATAGTACCGCTGCCCAGAGTTAGAGGGCACGAGCCCGCGCAGCCAGATAGGAAGCGGAAGAGGATTAGGACCCAGATGGTCGGGGAGGTAGCACAGGCAACATTATTAATGGCGAAGAGGATGTTGCAGGTATGGTAAATGTAGAGGCGGCCGTAGACTTCGGATAAGGGTGCGACGATGAGGGGACCGATAGCGAAACCGAGAACGTAGGCGGATAAGGAGAGGTCAACGAGAACGGGGCTCTTGGTGTTGAAGTCGGACATAATTTGGTCTAGGGCTGGGGAGAAGATAGAGGAGGCGAGAGGGCTATATCAGATTTAATTGATGTTAGGTAGATCATGGAATTGGATGAGATACTCACGTCTGAAGAACGATCAGTCCTAGAATGCATATCTGAGACCATCTTCTTGCATTCGACCAGTTCTTGGGGTTGGTCGGATCTGACGGGCCATCCCAATCGACCGAAAGAGGTTTCTTCTCGTCATTGGAATAGCTTCCGTAAGTGGTAAGCCTTCGTATCCACGATGCTCTGTTTTCCACATCAAAGCGCCCGTGCCAGACATTGTCGGGGTCAGAGAGATCGCTGCTTCCTAGCCATTCCATCGACATAATGAAGGCATGAATTTCACGAGAAGAGAGAGTGCACGGCAGTATTTTATGCCAAGAAAAGCAGACAAATAACAAAAGAGAAGGCAGTGTGTTTCAGATTTCTAGTATTGACATTATCGAAGTAGAAGCACCATGAGACGATAGGGAAGTCTTTAAAGAAGCTCTATCGGAAGTCATAGGCGACATGATCGTGCCATCCTGTCTAGAAAACACCGTCTTGTTAGGAGGTACCATAAAGTTCTAAAGATGCGCATTGACTTTCTCACCTCATATTTTCTAGGCATCCTTGCATGTGTTTTGCGATGCAGGCTCGAAATGCGAAACAGGCGTGATTTGTCCCTTTGTGTGGCAACGAATTCTTACACTTTCCGTATCCCTTCGTGCGGCAGAAGTTACTTTTCGTATTTGGCGCTTTTGGCGCTTTTGCTTGGGTTAGCATGCTATAGGCGCCTTAGCTAGCGCGATTTTATCAGCAAGTCGTACTAAAATGCGTTAATATTATAATTCTAATAAAATATTATAGAGGGCCACAACTAAAAATACCTTTTTTTATAAAATAAAATAAAACAACTTAAAAATAAAAAATATTAAGTAAAAAGTTATAACATATAATACTATATCTATAAGTTTTTATCCTTAATCTATTAATTATCTATTAATTATATAGAAAAATTCTTTATTAAAACCTACTAAGTTACTACTACCTAATTGCCTAGATAGGCGATAACTATAAAGGCGCGAAGAGGCTTTAGGGAAGATTCAAAGGAATAATATAAATTCTATCTAAATCTAAGGGTATATAGCTCTTGTAGAGTATAAGACATTACATAAAGAAGAGAAAAGAATAACGAGAAAATTATATAATTAAATACTTAGGGGTCTTAGTAGTTAATGCGTATATATATATACGTGGTCTTTAACGGACTTTAGTAGAATTTAATTAACCTAGCAGAACTTAGCAGAAGTTGGCAGAATTTGGTTAAAGCGTCGGAATTTACCTATTAAGTGTTTTACTGAGACATTCCTACTTATAACTAGGCTAGTTCTATTATAGTACCCCCCCCCTTTAGCTAAAGGTCTAAGACAATTCAATTTAGTTAAAATTTTAAAATTTTATTATATTATATTATTGGGTAGCGGTATAGGGTTTTACTAGTTCTAATCATTAAATAGATTAATTAGGATTTTCTATCCTTAGGATAGAAAATCGCTATTAGCTTAGTTAAGGCGGTAAGCAGAACTAATATCTTTATAGTAGATCTTAGCAAGGCAAATCTAACCAATTAAATAACTTTAACCGCTAGTTAAAGTTCCTTAATATCTTGCGTATTATATAACCGTACTGTAAACGTTATAAGGTATTTTAAGTTCTTTTTAATTTCAAGCTTCCTACTATCGTGTTTTGTATATTTATATTAGGTAGTAGTTGTTTACCTTTATATTATATCCATCTAGCTAAAGTAGGCCATAAAGAATGGTCCTTATAGAATTCTTTTACTAAGGAAGGCACGTCGGCCTTAATCTAGTGATAAGTTTCCTAGGTTTATATTTTATATCCTTTCTACTTAATAAGGAGTTTAAATTATTTAGATTATATTTCCTATTATATATTATTAATTAAGTTAATAAAGTAAGAACTGTTACCGTTGTTAATAATTATAAAAAGTAGCGGCGGCACTTCGCAAGTTATAGGATTATCTTTTAAAGATTATAATAAGCTTACGTAAAACATTAGGTATATTTTTATCTTAGTTAGCAGTTTAAGCTTATAGGCGTATAGGCTTAGTTTCTTTTTAATTTAGTACGGGCCTATAAACTTCCAATTAAGTTTCTTTTTAATTTAGTACGGGCCTATAAACTTCCAATTAAGTTTCTTTAAGGGCCGTTAAGTCCGCAGGTTTTATATATTTAGGTAAACTATATTATCTTCCTTAAAGTCCTATATAGGAGCTCGTCCTTTATTTGTATACTATTCCTATACTATTTAAGCATACATTAATTTACTTTGTAATAGTTCCGTTAACTACTTTATTTAATTAGTAAAGTTATACACATTAATTAACTAAATCCGTTTAATTATAGGTCCTATTATATTAATTTTAGGTTATAGTTTAAATCTAAGTTAAGGGTTTTACCCATAGGTCGCGTAGAATAGCGTCACGCCTATTAATACGTTTATTATATTATTTATAGTAAATTTAGCTAAAGGCAGCCATTTTTTCTAGTCGTCTTATAGGTAGAAGCAGTATATTTATAGGTATTATTCTATAATCGCGTTTATAATTTTAGTTTAACTATCTATCTCTAGATAAAATGCAGTTAAGAGTTATATTTAAATACTTAATTATTTATATAAAGCTTACCAGAAGTCTAAAATAAACTAGCTTCTATAGTTGGATATTATTAAGTTAGAAAGTCCGTATAGCTTAAAGACGTACTTAATAAAACATTTGGCTACTAATATCGCATTAATTAAGTCTATAGGGATTATATATCGCATTTTTATAAAGCGGTTAATAACTACTATAACATTTGTAAACCTATTACTGCTAAATAAGTTAACCATAAAGTTAATTAAAATATCGCGCCATCTTTATATTAGAATTAGTAACGGTTAAAGTACTCCTTACTTCTTTATATAAAAGGTCTTTCTACGCACGCACATCCTATATACTTAAATATATTTTTATATATAGTCGTATATTATAGGCCAATAGTATACTTATTAAATAATTTTATAGGTCTTTATATAGCCAGAATGCCCTACTACTAGGAAGTTGTATATAAATTTAAGTATCTTAATTTATAAAGGTTTAGAATTTGGGCCTACTATCTTCTATTAGTAGTATAATTAGTTATTTTAAATTTTGCATTTAGCGCATTAACTTTAAGCTTATCCCGTAATTAGAGCTTCCAGTTATTAAAGGTGGGATTAGTTCTATCTATAAGTCATAGGGTCTATAACCTTTATAGACCGCAATAGTGCTATATAGGCCTTAGAGGATCTACTAAGGCGCTAGGATAGGGCCTATAGGACTATAGCAAGTCTCTAGGTATCTAATAATAACTTATTATTAGATATAGGGGTAGCTCTTACGGTTATTTAATTTGGGTATTAGCTGCTATAAGCTCAACCTAGGGGGTTAAGATAGTAATTATTTTACTATTAGAGGTATTTAAGGGTCTTACAGCGGCTTTACCAGCTACTATATTTCTTGGCATAGTAGTAAGGATATTAAGTAATTCTAGGTAATTTCTTTAAGGGTTCTAGTCTTTATGTATTTAGTTCTTAGGGTTCTTTTTATGTCCCTTTTATATTCTTAGGGTTCTATCCTATCCTTATAGTCATATTCTATGTTTTTGTCCTATTTATAGTCTTATAGATATATTTAAATTCCTTTTTAGGAAGAAAGAGTAGTAAGAGCTTTAGATAATGTTAGCGACTTAGTTAATTAAGGTATAAGCACAGCGAGAAGGACGCATGCAAGCCTATATAATTGGATTGTGTAACAGGCTTATATAAATGCTTCTAAACCAAAGCTTGTAGATTGCTACTATATAAGAATACTATGCTAAGGAGAAGAAGAAGACTGGTAGAGAATGGTAAGATATAAAGGGGTTGTTAAGGCGCTAGTAGTAAGCGAGCTAATAGCAACTTGGCAGAATATGGCAGAACTTAGCAGATTGCCTAAAAGATGGCAAATTGCCTAGGAGACAGCAAGGTAGTAGGTAACGCGCCCCAGCACCGTCACATCACCCCCCCCCCCCCTTTTCTAAAAAAGCCTGCCCTTAGGCTTTGTCCAAGTTCTTTATTATTATTTAGATTATTATAGTTATCTAACCCTTCCTCTTAGTATTTAACTCAGCTGTTTAGTTTACGTAGTGGTCTAGGGAGGTCTAGGTAGGCTAGGTGGAAATCTTATAGCTTATAGGGAGAGTACTTAAAATTAGATATAAGGTACCATTCTAGATCTTTGTTGTAACCTACCTAGCTTATATAGTATTTTAAGGTACCACGGTCCTTCTTAACTGCTAAGATCTTTTTAACTTCCTATTCCTTATCCTCTGCAATCTAAATTGGCGGTAGGGGGTTGTTATACTATCTAGGTAATGGGTTGTCCACGGCCTTCCGCAGTCGGTCTAAAAAGAAGATAGGGTGGATCTTTATTAACTCTAGAAGCTTAGCCCTAAAAGAGTACCCTTCCTTCTTAAGGATTTTATAGGGGCCAGCTATTTAGTAGTCTAGTTTATAGCTTAGCCTCTAGGTCTTTTAGTTTTTTATTAATACCTATGCCTTATCTCCTACTTAGAAGTCTTCCTTACAGCAATATTGGTTTACGTTGGCCTCTTTCTTCTCTTATACCATTTTTATAATTGCTTGGGCAGTCTCCTAGGCACTATATATTCTCTTAGCAAATATCTAGGCTTCTTTATAGCTAAGGTGTTCGCGGGCTATTATAGGTCCTATAGGTCTATCCCAATTAAAGGATGTTCGTGGTTTAAATCCATAGAGTAACTTAAATAGCGACATTCCTATACTATTATAAGGGAGCGTAAGCTGTGTATAGTCTATTATAGGTAGTAGTTCTAACCAGTTATTCTAGTAGTAATTAATAAAGGAGTAAAGTCGCTAGTTAAGGTACTGGTTTATAATCTTAGTTTAGCCATTAGTCTAAGGATAGAATATAGTAGAGAGTTTAATCTTAATCCTAAGGATACGGTAGAATTTATCCTAGAAGTCTAATATAAATTAGGGTCTATAGTTAGAAATAATTAACTTAGGAGCGCTATAGATCTGGTAAATGTTATTAATATATATGCGAGCTATATCTTTTATAGTTATAGTTTTAAAGTAAGGGAGGGAAACGGCCTGCTTACTTACTTAGTTAACTACTATAAAGGCCATATTATAGCCATATTTGTCCTTTAGGAATAATTTAAAGTCCATTATAATATACTGCTAAGGGCGTTTGGGAACTAATAGTAGTTATAACTATTTAGGGGTGCGATCCCTGGGGGTATCTGCCTATTTATAAGTATAATAATTCCTAATAAATCGGTCTGTATCGGATAGAAGTCCTTACTAGTAGTAGCGAGGCACTAGTAGTTAGTAAGTCTTATCTTAACTAGAGTACGCCATAGAGACTTAATAGTAGGCTTTACAAATTAGCTCTATTTATAAGTTGTTAACATCTGGAACTATAAGCCGTTCTTAGTATAAGAGTAGCCCATCTTCTATTTCTAGGTTAGGGTTGCCTTCCATAGCTTAGTTGCGGAGGGCTTTTAGGAATTTGGCTATACGGTTTATAATTAAGATGCAGTTAATTAGTCCTATTAGTTTATATAGAATCTCTCCTTTTATAGGCGCTAGCTTATTCCATTTAGAGCTTAGTTCCTTAAGAATATATAGGTTAAGCTGTTTGGGATAGAGGAAGGCACGTATCCAGTACTAAGCCTTTAGCTTATCCTGTAATTCCACGTCCTATTCTCTCTGGGTAAGGGTATTAGCTTTAGAATTTTGCCTACTAGGGCGGTATATAATTATAAAGAAGAATTAGGAGAGTATTTTAGCCTACCTAGCCTATTAACTAGTAAGCTACTTTATTATAAAATACTTAAGGGCTTTATAATTAGTATAGACTTTAATCTAAGAGTCTATACTTTTAAGCTCTGTACGCTACTAGGATAATAATTATATAATAGCTAGTATTTCCTTATTATATACCTTGTAGTTATACTTAGCTAGGGCTATTATCTTTAAGAAAAATATAATAGAGTACTACTTACCATCTAGGTATAACTGTAAGGGAACCCCCACTACTACTTTATTAGAGGCATCCGTTTCTAGTATTAATTTAAGGTCTAGGTCATAATAACAGAGAATTAGGGAGGAGGTAAGTCAGTCCTTTAACTCCTTAAAAGCTTTTATACAATTATTATTAAAAATAAAAGGCGTGTTATTCTTAGTTAGTTGTATAAGAGGCTTAGCTACAACCATATAGTTATAAATAAACTAATAGTAGAAGTTATAGAAGTTAAGAAAGGACTAGATGCCTTTTACAGTATAAGGGGGTTTCTAGTTACGTATTACCTTAACCTTTTTAGGGTTAACTTTAATTCCTTCTATACTAATAATAAACCTAAAGTACTTTATTTATTTTACTCTAAATATATATTTTTTAATATTAATTTATAGGCCTACCTTCCGCAGCCTCTCTAGGACCTTTTTAATGTAAACTTAGTATTTAAGTTTATTATCTAAGTATATAAGAATGTTATCTAGGTATACCGTACAGAATTTATTAAGGTAGTTAAAAAGAACGTTATTTATATACTATTAGTACGTAGCTGGCCTATTTATTAGTCTAAAAGGAAGGACTTTATATTTATAAGAACCGTAGCAGGTATAGAATATTATTAGATCCTCTAATATAGGGTCCATCCTAATTTAGTAAAAAGCTTAGCGGATATTAAGCTTTATAAAGATTTTGGCTTGGCTTAGATATATAAGGGTCTTATTAATTAGGGGGAGGGGGTAATAATCTTTTTAAGTAATAGCGTTTAGTTTTTAATAATTAATGCAGAAGCGGAGGCCTTTATTAGGTTTCTTTATAAATAGAATAGAGGAAGTAAAAGGGGCCTAACTTAGTTTAATAAACCCTTTATAAAGGTTGTTAATTAAGTACTATTTTATAGCTTTTAGTTCTTCTATAGTTTACTAGTAAAGGGGGCTATAACCTAGAGAGTTGTTGGCCTTTAATTAAATCTTATAATTATAGGTTTAGTAGGGGGGTAATATATCTAAAGCTGCTTTTAAGAACGCGTCCCTATAGTTTAAGAGGTAAGTAGGGAGAAGGCGCTTAATTAGGTCTTTATTAGTCTCCTTTACTAGCCCTTCTTCCTTCTTATTAATAATCTAGTTAATTTCGTATAAGCTAGTTATAAAGACTTTATTGTCCTTCTAATATATATTAAAGTGGAAACCTATAACGCTAATTGTCGCGATGTCTACTATAGGGGTGTTGTATAGTAGTAGGGGTGTCCGTAGCCTTAGGGGCTTTTAGTATATTAGCGTTATCCTTATCCCTTTTAGTTCTTGCTGCATTTTTTAAAGGTTATCTTTTATGTCCTATTAGTACGTCCTCTTCCATATTAGCCAGATCTTTATAATTTAGAAGTTGTCTACATTACTGTCTATTTTACTTCCGTAAGTAGAGTCCTCCTTAACTATAGTACTTTAGGGGAGTATTATCGTTGGTATAGAATTCCTACTGGCCTTATATCGGGTATCTTCTTAGGTAAAGGCTAGGTTGCGGTCCCTAATATCCCATTAATAAATAGGGTTAGCCTTCGCGGCTAATATCTTATAGTTGGTCCAAATTTCTTTAATAAAGGAGGGTAATCTTGGTCTATTTTCCAGTTAGATAAACTGTCTTTATTATATATTTAGCCAAATATTAAAGTTGGACATCTATTTTTGGCTAAGGATTATATTATAGGACCTAGGTCTAGGATACAAAAGAGGATACTAAACTAGTATTATCCATTAATAGTAATATACAGCTTTAAGATATGGGTAATTAGCTTACTAGCTTAACTATTATAGCCTTTTACTTAAATAGGCTTCTCTAGTTGGGTAGTATTTATATTTAAGAACTTAGCAACATTATTTGTATAAGCTATATTTATAAAGGCAAAGCTATTTACTCCAGTGTTAATAAGGGCAGTTATATTAACTCTATATCTATTTTAAGATACTATATATAGAACTATAAAGTGTTTTCCGCCTATTAGCTAACTTAGATTAATCTCTTTAAGATTAATAGGATACTCTAGGGGGGAGTCTTTTCTTAGGGTTCTTCTTTTCTTAACTTATTAGATGTTTCTTATTTCTCTATTTACTTAATATTAACTATATCCTTTAGCTCTAGGTAGGACGTAGTAAAGTAATTATCCTTTCTATAATTAAAGTATGTGACCATAGCAGGGTTAATTAGGGTGTTGCGATAAGTATTAGTTAAAGGTATAGTATATAACGGGTTAAGCAAGGCTTATAGGTAGGTAGTTATAACCACTTTTAGTATAAAGGTAGTTATAGTTTATCTTCTAACGCTAGCTCCTATTAGTATAGTAGATAGGTTCTAGTTACTATAGGGCCGCTTTAGTTAATTAGAACAAGTATTAATTTATTTTAGTTCTAAATCTAGTAATAAACATTAGGCTATAAGTCTTTAGTAGGTTAGTAGGTTATCTAAGGTTACTATAATCTTCTCTTATAGTTAGACTATTAACTTATTATATAGGTCTAAACGGTAGTTCTTAGGGGGAACCTAGCCTTCGCCTACTAGGTGTAAAAATTAAGTCTAAAACCTAGTAAAGGATTAGTTTAATTTTATTATTAGGCGATTATAGTTATAATGGGCATCCTATACTTTATTTGGATTAACATAGATAATAGCCAGATGCTGTATTATTTTATTAATAGATATAAACCGAATAGGTGACTCGTCCTTAAACTTGGCCTAAAGGTGTCGCTAGGTGTCCCTAATAGTTTAACTAAAGAGGTAGAGCATTTTAGCTTCTTTAGAGGGGAAATGGTTGTGGTTAATATAAAGCTTTTTTTACACCTAGATTCTCTAGTTCTTAAAGGTTAGGTCTATGCCGTCTAACAATAGTAGGGGGTTAGGGAGCTTAACGGACTTTAATTACTTTATTATTATATCTATACTCTCTAGTGTATTACATTTGGTTAAGTAAATGGGTTAACTAAGGCTTTATAAAGGGGAGGCTAGGCTATTTTATAAGGCAGTAAGGCTTTCTAAGATCTCATTTAGAGTCTCTTATATACTTTAGGCTTAAAAATAATTAACCTTTTAATTAGCTGTAAGGGCTTAAATCTGCTCATATATATTTATAATAGTGTTATTATCTTTAATTTCTAATCCTAACTAGATCTTATGTTCCTCTTAAGTAAAGGTAAATGTCTGAACGAGGTTGTCTGTAACTAATTGGGTTAGTTACGTGAGCTAAGCGAGCTCAGGAAATCCACCAAATTCTACCTATAGAATAGGAGCTGGTAACTCCTGGTAAGCGTTAATAAGTTTATTATAGAGGAACTTATTAGTATATAAGTCTGGGTTAAGGCCGTGCTAGAGGTGTCTTAGTTCTTTAATAAGCAATTGCAGATAGTCTAGGGTTAATTTTCTAGTATTTTTTCACCTTTGCCTATTATAGACCTTAAGGTTATTAAGTTCCATTGCCCTAGTATGCCACGCCTATACTTAGGTCCCTTAAAGTAGTTATATATAGTATTGCAGGTTTGGTTAAATAAAAGGGTTAGGGTAACATTTTTGAGGTTAGTGTAGTAGTGGTTAAGTGCTAAGTCGCGTAGCATTGTAGGGTAGGCTTTGACCTTAGCTTCTTAGGATACGTCAGCTCTGCTGCAAAGGTTATGGAAGATAGTGAGTTTAAAGTTAAAATTGTCATCTTCTCTGCTATACTTATTATCTTCTATGTACATCTTTGTGAGGTTTATTAACTCCTTACCAAAACTCTAGTTTTAACTCTGTCCTTTAGGTGGTTCTAGTTATAGGATTAGGTTAATATAATTAGACTCCTGTTATAGGAGTGGTGTAGGGATAGGCTAGAGTGTGGCGGTAGGTAGTATTATGGGTAAAATGGAGTTTGTGGGTAGTATCGTAAGTAGGGTAGGATTTATAGTTAGTGAGATTAAGGTTGGGTTTTTAATGGTACTAGTGCTGGTGAAGTTATTCTTAAGAAGGTAGTTAATTTATCCTAAATTAAACTTCCCTTTGGTTGCCATATGTTCCCTAATCTTAAGCTTAGTCCATTCTATAGGTTCTTCTTCTTATAGGGTGTTAAAGAGTAACTATAGAACTATGACACGTCTGTCCTTCTTAACCCATACTCCATAAACTTAAAGGAAGTATTAGAGGTTACGAACAGTTATCTGGTTGCAATTCTTAAAGACTTCTAGTATAAAGGTACTAAAGTTATTGCGGTAAAGCTCCTATAGGTTGTTGTTTATTATATTATAAAGTCCATATTCTATAATCTTGTACTATATAAATTTACTAATTTCTTCTTTGTTAATGTTTTTAGACTACATATTAAGTCCTTTACTCTATCTCCTCCGCCCTTTTTTAACTTATGCCCTAATATCTAATATATTAATTCTTATCTCGTGACTCTTGTTAGGTTCAATTTTGGATTCTAAACGCGTAATGGACGCTAATTAATATAAATGCGTAATGGACGCAAGTGCTTAACTTTTGTTAAGTTTAAATGCGTGGTAGATGCGAGTGCTTAACTTTTAAGTTTAAATGTATAATGGACGCGAACTAAGGGCCTATTAAAAGGGGTTGGTTCTTTAAGTACCTAAAGGCTATATATAAAGAATTAAGGGCCTATTAGATAGGGGTTGACTTTTTAAATATATATTAACTAATGCTCCTTAACGTGATCTGGGTAGTATAAAATGCGTAATAGACATAAACCAAGGGCCTATTAAAAGGGGTTGGTTCCTTAAACACCTAAGGGCCGTATATAAAAAATTAAGGGCCTATTAGATAGGGGTTGACTTTTTAAATACATATTAACTAATGCTCCTTAGTAAACGAGATTGGTAGAGGCCTATAGCAGGGACTAATCAAGCTCGTCTCTCTTTATAGATAATACGTCTCCTAATCTATGATTACTAATCAGTATTTATACCACTTCCGGTAATATGTATCGCTATTGCAATAGTATAGGATGGTAACTGATTTGATTAATGCTTTCTTGATTCTCCTATTCTATAGGTAGAATTTGGTGGATTTCCTAAGCTCACTTAGCTCACATGATCGCGTGCAACTGCATTGCGAAACCTTGTTCAGACAAATATATTTATTAGCGGCTTCCTCCTATATAGCTTCCGAAAGTCTTATAATAGCTTCCTAATATCCATCTTAAAGGATATTAGTGTGGGGTTCTTAACTTTCTAAACTTAGGCCTAGGGTAGCTCTAGCTATAGAAGTAGTATTAATACTAGTGGCTAGTACGGATTTCCCAATAAGCCTTAGGTCTTAAGTTAGTGTTTAAGTTAGATTACCTAAAGGGGTAGGCTCGCTTAGCTTATAAGCAGTCTATATACCGCTACTATACTAATTATAGGCCAGTGGTCTTTTAGGAGGGTTCTAGTTAGGTCCCTAGTCGGATATATTAGTATATTCCTCTAGCATTTCTAGCTTAGGGGAAGATCTTAGTATCGCCTTTAGCGCTTAGTCTTCTAATTGGCTTAGGTGGGGCTAAAGGGGTTCCAGTTGCTTTCTAGTGGTATTGTATCTATTATAGAGGGTATCTGCGTTTTCCTTAGCGGTAACTATAGGTGTACGAGAGTCTTTAAGCTCCTAGCGCATTTGGGTGTTAGGGCTTGTTCGGCCGTCTTACCCAGAGGTTTGTATTATTGCAATCTCTTACTATTAGAGGGACCTTCCTACCTTAATGCGACGGCTTTCTATAAGGTATCCGTAGAGTTTCCGTTTAGGTTATTGTGAAGTTTTTTAAGGGAGGAATAGTAGATGTAAATAAAAGATATAAACAAATAATCTGGTCCTTAAGCCAGCTGCCCTTCTAAATAGAGTAGGAAGGATTTAAATATAAGGGGACGTTGTAGATAGGGGGCTATAAGGCATAATTATGGAATAGGATAGATTAGTAAGAGAGACAAATCCTTAAGGAGGTAAGGCCTCTAGGATTGTGGAGACTATATACTACAGGCATATGCCTCTAGTACGTAACTAGTAACTAACTAAGGGGCGTCTAGAGGTTGTCCTAAGGACAACCTAAGGTAACCGCAATAATATCCCTTATAGGTAATAAGGAGTTCCTTAGGTTAATATCCTAGGGAGTAAATAAAGGCGGCTAGGCCATGCCCTAGGTAAGTCTCTCTATAGTATTTAGAGTTATACCATATAGGTAATCTTCTATATAGTATAACTACTGTTAGCAAGTTATAGAATACAGGCTTTAGTAAGGGGTAAAATAGGTAGGTTATAAGTATATATAAATTAGGTATTTATAAATTTATTAATAGCTTTATAATTAATTATAAAACAGCTTTTATATTATTTTTTAGCAGTAGTTCCTATTATAGGTAAAACTATTTATTTCCGTCTATTTATCTTTGCTAGGTTTTCTATTAAATAGGCCGATATATAAATCCCTTTATTGTTAGGACGTCCTAACCCGTAACTTAGGGCTAGAACTTAGCGTTTTCCGCTTCCGTATCTAACTCTACCGTTATTACTGCGTCTTTATCTTATATGGTAGTAGCGTATAGCGACGTATTTAGTGTTTAGGGTATTAGGTTAGGTATTAGGCGGCGGCTACTAAACATAGCTATTGGTTAGTTTAGGTTATTACAATAATTGCCTTCTTAATGGCATCTATAGCAGTGTCCTAGTTTCTAAAGTAGCTTACGCTCTCTATCTAAAAGTTTTTACGGAAAGGTTAGTATAAAGAGGTCGATATTAGCTCTAGTAGAATTTAAGGTAGTAGGCGTTAGTGGTTTAATATATATATAGGTTTAGTAGGTCTAGAGGGCTTCTATAGGGAGGTTTTTAGGTAAGAGTTAATAGTAGTAATCTAATTTAGTTGTTGTTTAATCTCCTATATATAGTTTAGCTTAGTTGGTGGCCAGTAGGTTATAGTCGCGGTATATTAGGTTAAAATTATTAAAAACTTTTTAGTAGAACTGCCACTTCTAGGGGCTATTAGTTTCCTATTAAGCGAAGAGTTTATTTAAATAGTATACCTTTTATTCGCCCAATAATATAGCCAATCTTAGTATCTTCCGTAGGGGGAAGGTAGGCGCTCTAAGTTAGTTTCTCGCGGATTTATATCTTCTAGTGGCTATATTCCTTATAGTCTCCCTAAAAGACTAGGGGATTAAAGTAATATATATTAGACCCTACGGTAGCAGCTTAGGTTTAATTATTTTGGCTTTTATTATCGCTACTTTAGTAGGGGTTCCTGTTAAATAAAGCTGCTTAGCACTAACCCTTTATTAAGTGTTAAGTAGGTAAAGTTGCTAGGGGTATAGAGACTTGGGTGGCGTTATATGTAGTAAAGAGGTATCTAGCGTTATTATAAATATACTTATTAAGCTAAGATTATAGGTATTTTATTATGCTCTCTTTTTTAGTAACTATAGCAATAAGTATAATCTTAGCCTTCTTTAACCGTTAGATGTTATATTTAGATACACAGAGGTTATCTTTAGTCTTTTAGCGCGTATTATTAGCGAGCGCCTTACAAGCTTATAGGTCTTAGATAATATTATAATCTTAAGTAGTATATATCTTAGCTTATATAAGCTTTATATAGTAGTTCTAACGTACTCAACTGTTATGGGACACCCCCGTAACACCTTATACACGTCCACCTGTTTCCACTAACTAAACAACCAGAGACCAACCACGAGACGGCAATCTAACAGCAATCTACCGTATTCCGCCGCAATCTGCCGTATTCTGCCGTAATCTGCTATCTCTACTGTTGGAGTTGCTAACTGGCAACTTCAAGGACCTCTAACTGCCGAATTCTGTCAAGTTCTACCAGAACCGCCACTTAAGCTCTACCCTGCCTATATATAGCACAGTACCCGTTAACCTAGCAACTAAGCAAATATTATATACCCTTTTTCCCCTATTTCCTACTTCCTTTTCCTTACGTAACGTCTTGACTTTATTACGCAGTTTATATATATAGCTTAATAATATCTACTTCGCTATATATTATTACCGCTTATGCTTACTCCATGACACTACGTTGTATTAACTTTATATACCACCCTCCGAAATGCAGAACGACCCTAAAGCCCCTATAACAGCCACTGGCATTATGTCCGCACTCTAAGAACAATTGGCAGAGATATAGAAGTCCTTTATAGACGCCCTCGCACAGAACTAAGCCACTTTAACTTAACAACAAGCCGAACAAGAAGCATGACACCTGCAAATAATTAAGGACCTTTAAGAAGAAGTCCGCACCCTTAAGACGTCTACACTAGGGCCCTAAGACCGAACGCCTTCTCCGGAGACAAACACGCGAAACAAGAGTCCCGAACCGACTACCGCACCGCAACGATCCGAACGACTACCAGACCCTCCGATATTCACTGGTAAACGACAAGAACTCCGATCATTTCTAAGCCAGCTTAAAAATAAGCTAACTGGTAATACTAACCGCTACCTAACTGAAGCCAACCGACTCTACTACGCCCTAAGTTGACTAGGAGGAGACGCAGCTGACCTTGTTAAACCCCTTTAACTAAATTTAGTATAAAGTCTAGTTGTATTTCTTAAAGCCATATACGGTAACCCGAACCGCTAAGCTACTGCTTAGAGAAAGATAAACCACATAACTTAAGAAACAAAAAGCTTTCCAGTATACTTCTCCAAATTCAACCGTTACGCAAAGGAAACAGGCTGGAACAACTCTGTACTAGTTAATAGCCTTATTAAATCCCTAAGTCCTAAACTAAAAACCTCCCTAATAGGTATAGACCTACCGGGAGCCCTTGACGCCTGCGCAAACGTTATTAATAAACAATACAATGATATACTACACCTAACACCAAAGTCCACTCCTTAATATAATATAATAGCTCCGCAAACAACTATTAAGTTATTATCTCAGCCTAAGTACCCTAACGCTATAGACATCGACTCTAGAACCCTAGAGTATGCCCCACTAGGGTCCCCTAAATAAGAATAACGCATTAAGCTAGGCCTTTGCTTTAAATGCGGAAGTAAGGCTTATATCTTAAGATACTGCTCTGTCCCCATACCCTAATACAATTTACGAATGGCCAACACTAGTAACCGTTTACCATACCAATCCTCCAGTTACTGTCCCTAATCTTTATATAGCTCTAGCCCCGTATCTAGTAAGCACCACTTACAAGGACGAAGTTACAGCCGACGTTCTATAGGAACCCCACCCCAGTCGCCTTTAAAAGGAAGGTCCTGGAGCTAAGTCGCTCTCTAGAACGGCGCTGCCTTAGAATCTCGTTAAATGCTCTAGATATCACAAATTCTAACTCTTGGGATTACAGCATAACTATTAACTGTTATCTTTAGCAGAATAATTAATAGGCTAATACTTAAGTCCTAATTGACATAGGAGCCAGTGGTATAGGATTTATTAACAAGATCTTTATATAAGATAATAGTTTTACCCTAACCCCCCTTGACCGGCATATTAATATATTTGGATTTAATAGTAAACGCACTGTCTTAGGCTGTATTACCTATATAGTATTCCTAAGACTCTAATACCTGAACCATAAAGAACTAATTAGGCTTTTCGTTACCACCCTAGGTCACTTAGTAATACTTAGACAACCTTAAATAAAGCTATATAAGGTAACCATTAATTGGGACAACCTTAAGCTTCTATTTACCACCTCCTATTGCAAGCAGAAGTGCCTTATAACTTACTACTTAGACCCTAAACCAAAATCTAAAAAATCCACTAGGATCTATTAGTTTAAAATTTCTACTGACATCTACCCCACACCTAAAAAGTCTACCCAATTCTACTAAGAACCTGAAAATTATACTAAACCACATAAACCAACCCTAACTACTATACCACCCCGAACCAAGCAGAAGCCTAAACTTAAGCTTAATATACAAAAGTACCAAAAGAACTAGTATTCTACTATAAAAAGGATACTTAAAGAACCTAAATCTAAATCTAATACTAACTCCGTACCTAACACTAAACCTAAAGTTAAACAAGAAATAGTAGATAATTAAAAGGAAGTTGCCAGCTAGCAACTTGCCCTCCTTTTTATAGATATCTATATAATTGGAGCTACCCCATTAGCATAACTCGCCAGAAAACCTGAACACACAATCTTCGCTGTTACAATGGCCGATATTAAAAAGGCCCTAGCACCAAAGAAGTACACTAACCCTACCACAAAAGTACTAGTATGCCATTATAAGCATCTAGAAGTATTTTTATAAAAGGAAGCTAATAAGTTAGCAGAGCACCAACTATATAACCACAAGATTATACTCAAAGAAGGAAAAAGCCAGGATTTAGACCCCTATACGGAATGTCCTAAAACAAACTCTAAGTTCTGCGGAAGTACTTAGACGAACACCTAAGTAAAGGATTTATCAGAGCAAGCTCTTCGCCTATAGCTGTACCTATAATCTTTATTAAGAAACCTAGCGGCGGTCTACGCTTCTATATAGACTACCGAGCTCTTAACACTATTACTATTAAGAATTGGTACCCGCTCCTATTAATTTAAGAGACACTAAACCAATTAAATAAGGCTTGCTAATATACAAAACTTAACCTTATCTACGCATTTAACCGTCTCTGTATCGCAAAAGGAGATAAATAGCTTACTGCATTCCGTACTAGGTATAGACTATTTAAATACTTAGTGACGCCATTTAGCCTCGCAAATGCCCCAAGTTTGTTCTAATACTTTGTAAATAATACCCTATAACCTTACCTAGATATTTTTTGTACTGCTTACATTGACGACATCCTAGTATACAGCAATAACCTAACTAAACACCAGAAACACATTAACCTTATCTTAGAAGCCTTACGTAGAGCTAGCCTACAATTAAATATAGATAAGTACGAATTCCATAAAACGGAAGTCCTATACCTTAGACTTATTATTTCTATAAACGGTATATAAATGGACCTAAAGAAAATTGAAGTAATTGTAAACTAGCAAGAACCTAAGAATATTAAGGACATAAGAGCCTTTATAGGATTTGCTAACTTCTACTAATGGTTTATTAATAACTTCTCCGCCCTAGTCTTACCCCTTATAGCTCTAACCCAAAAAGACAAAACCTTTATCTTTAATAAGAAATATAAGAAGGCCTTTGTCTATCTAAAAGTTATATTTACTACCGCACCTGTACTCTAACACTTCGACCCAAACCAAAAGAGTATTATAGAAGCTAACTCATCTAACTACGTTACTGGAGGCATTTTGTCTTAGTATAACAAGGAAGGAGTACTGCACCCTATAGTATACTTCTTAAAATAACTAAGTCCAGCCAAATGTAACTATAAGATCTATAATAAGGAATTGTTAGCCATTATTAGATATTTTAAACAATGGCGACCTAAACTAGGAGGCGCCGGATTTCTAATTAAGGTCCTTAGCGACCATAAGAATCTATAATACTTTATAACCATAAAACAGCTAAGTTATTATTAAGCCCGCTAGTTAGAATATCTGTCTTATTTCTAATTCTTAATTATGTACCGCCTAGGCGTTTAAGGTTAAAAACCTAATACCCTAACCCAACGTTTATAAGATATACCAGCATAGGAAGAAGCGCGTACCTACTATAATTAAACTCTGCTTCGCCCTGAATTATTTAATCCCCTAGCTAAAGACCTTATAGTATACGTCCTTGAAATGACTAATTAATTAGTTGAATAGATTATAATTAATAAATACCCAAATAACGAGTTTATCCAAGAGATACTTAAGCTAATTTAAAATGGCGTTAGACGCTCTAAAAAGATCTCTCTAAGTAAATATAAAGCTTGCAGAGACCGCTTGTACTACTAGAACCGCCTAGTTATACCTAACCACAATAAACTTAAGCTTAAGCTTCTTAAACATGTACACGACCTACTAGTAGCCAGCCACCTAGGCTGTGGAAAAACCCTAGAACTACTCTAACGGGAGTACTACTAGCTAAATATAAAGGTATATCTCTAGCTGCTATACCTGCCAATAAGCTAAGGCTTTATATAAAATATATAACGGCTTTCTAAAGCCACTACCTATTCTAGACCGAAGATGGAAGGACATCTTAATTAACTTCATTATTAAACTCCCTATAAGTAAAGGCTGTACGAACATTATAGTAGTTATAGACTAACTATCCAAAATAAGATACTTAATCGCCTGTTCTAATATATTAACACCTACTGTTGCCTAACTGTTCCTGGATTACGTATAGAAACTCCATAGACTCCCTAAAACGATTATCTCTAATAAAGGCAGCCAGTTTGTCTCTGTGTTTTAGAAAGAACTAACTACCCAACTCTATATTAAAGTACTATTATCTACGGCACACTACCCAGAAACGGATGGTCAAACGGAATATATAAATGCTATAATAGAATAATATATTTGGATATATACGTTGTATCTATAGGACGACTAAATAGACTAGCTTATATTTGCTAATTTTACTGCAAATAACTCCGTCTTAGAAACTATAAAGGTCTCCCCATTCCTGGCCAACTACGGCTAGTATCCATAAATAGGTTTTAAACCCTTTAGTAATATTCCTCACCTGGCTTATTAGGCCTTATAAGTTACAGAAGCAAACGAATTTATAAAGAAAATAAAAGAACTATAAGAGTTCCTTACTAATAAAATAACATGGGCCCAACCTGTCTATAAAGCCGTAGCAAATAAGAACCAAACCCTAGCACTAGCCTATTAAGTTAGTGACTTTGTCTAGCTAGATATAAGAAATCTAAACACAAAACAACCTACTAAGAAACTTAATTGGAAGAACGCTGGCCCTTATAAGGTTAAAAAAGTTGTCTCTCCTTATACCTACTAACTAAAGCTCCCTAATACGGTTAAAATCCA
>Ga0307507_10004019_pt1 | contig 26974 bp, 34 predicted proteins | sample 7_EM_MG_FD_207223 | JGI IMG/M metagenome (GOLD analysis project Ga0307507, IMG submission 207223) | Populus trichocarpa ectomycorrhiza microbial communities from riparian zone in the Pacific Northwest, United States - 7_EM | ecosystem: Host-associated > Plants > Roots > Unclassified | place...
ACTGGAATTAGCTGATAGGATTTCGACAAGCTTACGAAAAATTGGGATTGATGACTCGAATATGGTAGGACTGCCGTCTAACCCAAGCCTGAACTTCCTTATAGAGGTATGCAGATTCGCCGAAGCCTCCAACCAGGAAAATTGTCTATTAATTAGCTTAATCATAATATAGCTATCAAGGGGTAATATACAGAAACTTTGTTCGAAGAATCCAATTTATTAGAATCCCGAACTTGCTGCTCCAGCAGGGAGATCACTTGCTTGACGATCGGGTCGAACAATCCCTTCATATCAGCCCTACTCAATACTTCAGTCTCACCGGCCCTCATTAATACCAGCATCAGTTAGTTTTAAGATACTTACACCTTTAATCTCAATTCTCCATCTTCAATCCCATTTTCCGGATCATCTCTCACATACCCAACAGGGATCCGCCAGAAGTCCGTACGATTTGTCGTTCCAAACTCTTTCTTTGCCGTGTCGAAACTGCGCATAAGGGAGCTCTGTGGCGCAGTCTTTCGAGCGGGCCATTCCCTAAAGCTAGGCCCAATGCGGGATTCTAAAAGGCTAAGGAACGCTCTGTCTACTGCGACTGACCCGCATTTCCCACCTGAGCCTACGGCGGCTTCGTATAGGCTTAACCTAGGACTTACTGTCTCAATCGTGTAGGTTATCAAATCCTGCGCAATCAGCAACCTCTAAAGCTAGTGCGATCCAAAGTAATTTACCACAGTTCCGCCCCCGGCATCACAAATTACGACTCGCTCGCCCGGCTAGACCCTATTAACTCCAACACCGAACGCCTAGGCAGAAGAAAACCTACCTCGAGAGGGCTATCACTATTAGAGCGTTCGTGGTAAATCTCCTTAAGACAATACGATGCCGCAGCCTCCGGCTCTGAAACCATTGTCAATGTATCCCCAGCCCTGGACGTAAATCCAGCATCCTTAGCCGCTTGGCAGGTTGCGTTCTGTGCCTCGTGACTCCATATCGCCGGCGTCGTCAAAACAAATTGAATCGGCGTATTATATAGTGTACGGATAAACCTCTGGCGCAGTGTCTCCATAAGATGAGTGTATAGCAGTTTAAGGTAATCCGTCGTGGTTTCTGCCGCAGTCTTCCCCGCAGGCAGTGGGATGTTTGCGTACGAGCTCTCCATAGATTGTGGATTTGATGTGGCCAGTCGGGGGTTATCGTACAGTGTTGCTGCAGCGTTCACATCCAAGAGAAGCTTAAAGAAACCATGGCGGATCCCATCCGCAGGAATTTCATAGCCCCAAGTTACGCCGTTGTCTGAATAGCTGATTTCGGTGGGGACTTTGGTATGGTTAGTGTTTCCCCGACCTGGCCAGCTGTCAATCACTTCTATATTTTTATAGTCGGGTTCTGTTGTGTGAATATATGCTAGCCCTAGATGTATTAGTTAGCAATTGTATCTAGCTATCGGGGGCTAGACGCTAATTACCAGAGTATGTTGTGCCAAAATCCACTTTGATCCACGGATTAGAATATCGCGAACCAAAATCGAAGGGGAACATACCGCCTACTACCAGCCTGTGGCGCTCGTTTGACATTTTAGATATGTAGGATAGAAATATTATCAGTGTAGAGCGAAAAGTCTCCGCTGCTGTGGACGTTGGTGCGAATTAGTGATAACCCGGCGGGGTTCGATCAATAAATTGATCTCAGTTTCCTATGATATAGTACTCGTATGGTATCGAGTATATGGACAATTTATGCTTGCGCGCTTGCACCTTACGGCAATTCGGACAGAAAATCAATACTCGAGTACCTCACACCACACGCTCAAGTGCCTTATTTTTAGTTTTCCCCGCTGCTGCTTGGGGGCCTTAACTTAAGCCAACTCCGATGCAAAGAAACGTGTCAACAGGGCAGCCATGGTCATAAAGGTGGAGAGAAAGATTAGCAAGATTAGGCGGGCGGAAAATTCTGGGCTAGGGGGAGACCAGAAATCTGCATTGAAAGAACCAGTATCTTCAAGTACCAGTATGCAGTCCAATCTATTTGTTTATACGAGTCCCTTAAAGAGTCATTCCAAATACCTTGATTCCTTCTCCTTTAATCTCAAATTAGCCTTATACAATCTTAATAAAAATCCATAGATTTGGAATCATAGTTAAACACAGAGTGCTACCAGTACAGTACTACTCCAGGCTAATGACACATACAAGTAGACCGGGTGTGCCCTCAGCGAGGCAACGCCCTCACCGAGTCTTGGCAGGAAAGAAGGGCACGTTCACCCGGTCTACTTGTAACACCTCACCCAAGTTTTTCGCCATGAATGACCATGCACGAGTATCTGCGGAAACCCTGCCCATCCATCTTGCTTTTTTCAGTGCGGGGAAATACCCGTCCTAACCTTTCTACTAGCCAGTCTCAGTAATAATTTGTGGTCTTCTAACCTACGAGTAATCTACGTACAAGTAATAGCTAATTGCACAACTACAAAATCATGCACGCTACGCTTTCAAAGAATCTCGCCCGCGCACAGTATCTCACAATTAAGCATAACACTCGCGACCCGTACTCAAATACGGCAGAGAATCGCCCTGTCCAGGCCAGAATACTGGATCCAGACCAGAATACTGGAAACACCATGGACCAGCAGCTAGCCCCGACCTCCAATGAGCAGAAAGGGGCATAACCGGGTTTATTTGTGTGAGAAACACTCTTCCTTATTTCCCTAGAAAACTTCTAACCCTTCCCTAGAATTATGGCGCGGATGTTTGGCCGCTACAGCTAAACGCCAAAATAGCCGACGAAAGCACATTTAAGAACGCTATTAAATACGGTGGAAATTCAGATGCCAAGAGAGTAAAGTTAGCAAAAGAGAATGCAGAACTAGATGAAGCTAACGAATGCCTACTACGTGATAAAGCAGCCCTCTAGACCCAGGGCACAGTTCTAAAAGGCACAATTACAACGCTTAAAGACGAATTAGAGGAAAGCGAGAGAATCCGAGATGCACAAACGGAAGAACTCAAACAGTTCCAGACTCAAGAGTACGAAAAAACAAGGAGGGCCGCGCGCGAGTTCGCATGAGGTCATCAGCTCCCAATTCCGAGAAATATTTCGGCAGTGCTCAGACTGGGCGAAGGACTATTTTAATATTAAGATAGTAGATTTCGATATAAGCAAGTTCCCGGGGCTCAAAAAGGAATTAGAAGTGGTGTCTTGGGACAACAGCGACTGGAGTAGTAAGAAGCTCTTTAAAGCTTCGCCTTTAGTCCAGGCAGTGCTTGGGAACATGGTATACACTCGAATCTTTCTTCTTCGTTCTCCGGAACGTCCCCGGATTTTTATTAACAGTTTCGATATATGTACAAGATGAAGTACCAGAGTATGTCTTCCTTTTCCAGCCCTATAGCCCATTCTAATAAACGCAGTTGATAGAGCAGAGGCAGAGCGCTGGGGAGCGAGCAGTCTCCAGACATTCCACTCATGCACGAGATGGTAGTTAAGCGGCTAAGAATTCTACCGGCTCAAATCGTACAAAGAGCAACACGCAACTGATATCGTCCGCAACATCGAACAAGTCCTCAGACCAATCACCACCGCCCACTACCCCAGTTTATCTACTCAAGAGCTGGGTGTGCAGAGCAAAGGCTCCGCGCGATTGTCAACTATGCCAAAGCACTCGGCGAGAAAATGAGCAAGCAATCTTTACCGCTACAGATGCTCTCTAAGTCTTGGCTTAGCAACAACAATCGACATTTCATTCCCAACGACCCCCGAGTGAAGAGTAGACTTGGTGACGAAGGTTAAGACCCTCAAGACTTTTTACGAGTGGACTTACTCCTTTCCCCAGGGTTCCTCAAATATGGCAACGACAATGCTGAGAACTTAAATAACTGGAGCCTATGGACGGCCGCGATCGTGGAAATACATGATCCAGCTAGAACATCCCCACCCTCACCCTCAAGACCGCCGACAGCACCTGAAAGAACTCGGCCGGCATTTTCTTCGAGAGATTCTGAGGAATTGCCTAGAGAGATGCAGAAGAAAGAAGTAGCATCGCTTAGCACGACGACCGAACAGGAGCACCATGAGGATGAAGTGTTCGAGGAGGTATTATAGAACCTTTCAATCCATACGCCGCTAACAGTGGGCCATAGTATTAGGGTTTGATATGTTCGATAAGAATTTCATCTAAGGTTTTATCACCAGCCTACTCAGTACTGTACTCTCGTTTTGTGATCAGAAAGACGTAAATCTGTTTGTTAAGATAACTCCATCATCCCTCATCCCACTCTCAATCTCAAACGAGAGCTAGCGTACCGTACTATAATTACTTGGTTAAGAATCCAACAAATTAGGTCTACTAGAACGCTACGCTTGTACACTAACGATCACTCGGTATCTAGAGGCCTTCCCCCAGCCCGACGCACATAAATTGACCTGAAAAATATCTAGCATTGGCCCCATAACCAAACATCATCTATCTCTACAGAGACTTTAATATTCAATCGTAGCTTTCCCATACGACTTTCCGGCATGCATCAAGTCCAGTTCCAAATCAGCTGACCCAACCTTCATGTCGACAGTGAAACTAGCCCTAGAAACAGCATTTTGAAAAAAAAAACCCGATCGCTTGATCTGGAAAGCTGACGGCGGCATCATACTCACATCACAAGTGACCGTCCCTAACGCGTCCACCACTTTTCTGTTGTTAGTCTTTTGCCAATTCATGAATGACAGGGTAGCCTACTCCAGTGCTTAGCGCTCAGAGGCGGATTATCAAATTTACACCCCACAAGGGTGAGTTTTATTGCTCGTTGATCGCTTGGACGGAAGGATGCTCCGCAGGGTATCGAAATTACTTTTTCATTGTTGGCGTCGTCGCCCTATTTTCTCCTCAACCTTGCATCTAGTGAAGCAGTAGAAGCGAGCACATACCTTTGCTGCTAGCCATTCAACATTATCCCGGGTGTACTTTGTGTCATAATAAGGATCCGTGAAGGAATCTTCTTCGTCGTGTACACCTGCTTCAAATTTTTTTGCTATTACTACGCCGTAATGTTGCTTCAACTTCCGCGTATGGACAATGCCCTCGACGCCATGGAGAACCGCGCCTCGGACCACGGCAGACCAGCTATACACTTTTAGTACACGGTTACTGGAATTAGCTTGTAGGATTTCCAGAAACTTACCAAAAATTAGGATTGATGACTCGAATTTGGTAGGACTGCCGTCTAACCCAAGCCTGCACTTCTTGATAAAGATATGCAGATTCACCGAAACCGCCAACCAGGAAAATTGTCTATTAATTAGTTTTAGTTATAAAATAACTGGTAAGGGGTAATATACAGAAACTTTGTTCGAAGAATCCAATTTGTTGGAATCTCGAACCTGCTGCTCCAGCAGAGAGATCGCTTGCTTGACGATCGGGTCGAACAATCCCTTCATATCAGCCCTACTCAATACTTTAGTCCCACCGGCCCTCATTAATACCAGCATCAGCTAGTTTAAGATACTCACACCGTCAATCTCAATTCTGCATCTTCAATCCCATTTTCGGGGTCATCTCTCACATACCCAACAGGGATCCGCCAGATGTCCGTACGAGTTGTCATTCCAAACTCTTTCTTCGCCGTGTCGAAACTGCGCATAAGGGAGCTCTGTGGCGCAGTCTTTCGAGCGGGCCATTCCCTAAAGCTAGGCCCAATGCGGGATTCTAAAAGGTTGAGGAACGCTCTGTCTACTGCGACTGACCCGCATTTCCCACCCGAGCCTACGGCGGCTTCGTATAGGCTTAACCTAGGACTTACTTTCTCGACCGTGTAGGTTATCAAATCCTGGTCACTCAGCAACCTCTAAAGCTAGCGCGATCCAAAGTAACTTACCACAGTCCCACCCCCAGCATCACAAATTACGACTCGCTCGCCCGGCTAGGATTTCGTTAGCCCCAACACCGAACGCCTAGGCAGAAGAAAGCCTACCTCGAGCGGGCTATCACTATTAGAGCGTTCGTGGTAAATCTCTTTAAGACAATACGACGCCGCAGCCTCCGGCTCTGAAACCATTGTCAATGTATCCCCAGCCCTGGACGTAAATCCAGCATCCTTAGCCGCTTGGCAGGTTGCGTTCTGTGCCTCGTGACTCCATATCGCCGGCGTCGTCAAAACAAATTGAATCGGCGTATTATCCAGTGTACGGATAAGCCTTTGGCGCAGTATCTTCATAAGATGCGTATATAGCAATTTAAGGTAATCCGTCGTGGTTTCTACTGCAGTCTTTCCCGTAGGCAGTGGGATGTTTGCATACGAGCTCTCCATGGATTGCGGATTTGATGTGGCCAACCGGGGGTTGTCATACTGGGTTGCTGCAGCGTTCACATCTAGGAGAAGCTTAAAGAAACCATGGCGGATCCCGTTCGGGGGGATGTCATAGCCCCAAGTTGCGCCGTTGTGCGAATAGCTGATTTCGGTGGGAACTTTGGCATGGTTGGTGTTTCCCCGACCTGGCCAGCTATCGATCACTTCTATATTTTTATAGTCGGGTTCTGTCGTGTGAATATATGCTAATCCTGGAGGTATCGGTTAGCCACGGTGTCCGGTTGTTGAAGGATAGTGCTAATTACCAGAGTACGTCGTGCCAAAATCCACTTTGATCCACGGATTAGAATATCGCCAACCAAAAGCCAAGGGAACATACCGCCTACTACCAGCCTGTGGCGTTCATTTGACATTTTAGATATATAGCGTAGGGTATATTATCAGTGTAGAGAAAAAAGTTTCTATTGTTGTTGACGTTGATACAAGTTAGTGATAATCCCGTGGTGTTGGATAGGCCAACTAATCTCAGTTTCCTATGACACGAGACAGTAAACTACCCGTAGATGGACAATCTATGCTCGTGCGCTTGCACTCGAGTATCTTACGGCAATCCCGACAGAAAATCAATACACCACACGCTCGAGTCTCATTTTTAGTTTTTCCCGCTGCTGCCTTGAGGTCTTGGTCCAACTCCCATGCAGCGAAACGTGTCAACAGAGCCGTATGATGCTCGATCTGTCCAAGTAAATCTCTCGACTCTGCAAAAATCTCAGGATGGTCCCAATCAGAATCAGCTGCCTGTGGGGTCACGCAAAATCTAATACTCGATTACTGTACGGTAGGCGCAAAAAAAGTCGCTGCCTGCGCGTCCATCTTTGCTTTTTTCTGTGCGGAGAAATGGCCGCCCCAACTTTTCTATTAGCCAGACGACTCTCAGCAACAGTTGCCATAATCAATTAGAGCTAATTGCACGATAACTGCGAAAATCATCCACGCAGCGCTCTCGACGAATCTTGTACGCGCACAGTATCCCACGATTGGGCACGACGCTCGCTGCCCACCCTCAAATACGGAAGAGAATCGCCCTGTCCAGGCCAGAATACTAGAACCACCATGACACAACAGCTAGCCCCAACCTTCAAAAAGGAGAGATGGCGCTGGCCACGTTTTGTTGTGAGAACCACTCTTCCTTATTTCTCGGAAAACCTCTAACTCTTCCCCAGGGTTCTGGCGAAGATACTGAGTCATTGCAACTAAATGACAATCCAGTCGACGACAGCGCACTTATTGAACACAATGGAGTCTTAAATGCCATGCTCGCAAAGCTATCAAAAGAGAAAGCAAAACTAGCTAGAGCTAACGAAGACCTACTACACAAAAATACAAACCTCGAGACCCAGGTCCCGATGCTAAAGGATAAAATTACAAAGCTTAGCGACAAATTAGAAGAAAGCGAGAGAATCCGGGATGCACAAACAGAAGAACTCAAACAGCTTCAGAGTCACGAGTACGAAAAAACAAAGAGTGCTGCGCGCGAGTCGCATGAAGCCATTAGCTCCCAATTCCGAGAAATATTTCGGCAGTGCTCGGACTGGGCGAAGGACTATTTTAATATTAAGATAGTAGACTTCGATATAAGCAAGTTCCCAGGGTTCGGAAAGGAATTAGAAGAGGTTTCTTGGGGCAACAGTGACTGGGACAGTAAGGAGCTCTTTAAAGCTTCGCATTTAGTCCAGGCGGTGCTTGGGAACATGATATGCGGTCGAATCTTTTCTTCTCCCTTCTCCGAAACGCCGCTAGATTTTTCTCGACAGTTTCAAGATATGTACGATATGAAGTACCACAGTATGTCTTCCTCTTCTAGCCCTATAGCCCATTCTAATAAACGTAGTTGATAGAGCAGAGGCACAGCGCTGGCGAGCGAGCAGCCTCCAAGCATTCTACTTGTACCCGAGATGGCCGTTAAGTGGCCAAGAATCCTACCCGCTCGAATGGTACAAAGAGCAATACGCAACACATATCGTCTGCAAAATTGAAGAAGTCCTCGGGCCAATCACCGCCACCCACTACCCCACTTTATCTCCTCGAGAACTGCGTGCGCAGAGCGAAAGGCTCCGCGTGATAGTCAACTACGCCAAGGCACTCGGCGAGAAAATGAGCAAGCAATCTTCCGAGCTAAAGATGATCTCTAAGTCTTGGTTTAACAACAACGATCGACTCTTCATTCCCAACGACTCCCGGGTGAAGAGCAGACTTGGTGACGAAGACTACGACCCTCGGGACCGCTTACGGGTGGACTTAGTCCTTTCTCCAGGGTTCCTCAAATACGGCAACGACAATGCGGAGAACTTAGACGTCTGGAGCGTATGGACGCCTGCAATCGTGGAAATACATGATCCAGCTAGACCACTCCCACCGTTACCCTCAAGATCGCCGACAGCACCTGCAAGAACGCCGCCGGTGTTTTCTTCGAGAGATTACGAGGAATTGCCTAGGGAGATGCAGAAGAAAAGAGCAGCACCGCCCGTTACGACGACCGAACAGGAGCACCACGAGGACGAAGATTTCCAGGAGGTATACCGTTTCCACGCATGGGTTTAGGGTTTGACTTGTTTGATAAGAATTTCACTTAAGGTTCCACCGCCGACCTACCCCGTACTCTTCTCTCGTTTCGCGATCAAAAGTCGTGATAAGGTGATTCCTAACCTACTCTCTATTAAATACGCAAATCTGTGCGTTAAAGAGCACGATAACCCACTCACCACTACTCATCATCCCCTAGTAAAATGCTGGTAACTTACTAAGAGCGTCCCCTCACTCTCAATCTCGAACTGAACCTGTACTTGGCATTGGTTAACCCGGATTAATCAGGGATCCTCCAACCTACTTCCCACAATTTCGATCCCCTCAAGAATCTCGAGCGTTGTGCTTGTAGACCGTAGCCTATCCCCTGCCAATCATCGCACCACCCACTCGACTGGGGTATCCCGACGAACAGAGCAATACTCGAGTACAATCGCACTGCCTCCAAGAGCCCCAACTCAACAAACCCCATCCCAATTTCATTCGTTGCCCCATACCAGTTTGCCGTAACCCATCAATGAGCGTCAGCCTCTCCAAAAATGAAATATCGGCAGTGCTCCAAAGCCCAATTTACTCGTACACCGAATCTTTACCTCTTCCGGATATTCGGAACGCTCTACCGAACTGGAATTTGTGCCATTGTATCGTGATAGGCCCATATCGCAGGCGGGGAATAGTTCCACTTGCGGCCCGGACGGACGCTAAGCCGAAAAATTCTAGGCAGCCGTAACGTACCGTATGATCGATCACCGACGTGGCAGTGCGTTAGCTGTTGCCTGTGCACGGTGACAAAATTGATGTTGATACCCCTCACGCCGCTATGGTTCATGTAAGGTAGCATTGGTAGGCCCGCAGTCCTATTCCCCCAGTCAGCCGCAACAAATTCGATACACGGGCTTGATAAAGCGGGGGAAAATACGAGCAGCACTCATATAGAAGTATTGTATGGGACCGTATTCGATTCAACAGCCCTCAGCACAGTCGGCAAAAGAATCGTCAAGAGCCTCTCCTCATGGAATCCTCAGTCGCAGATACACCACCTTCCGCATGGGAGCTAGAAGATATCGATTACAAAACCCTCATGGAGGAGGAAATAGTGATAGCGGTGATGGGTGTCACGGGCGCTGGGAAGAGCCACCTCATACGCCAAGTCACGGGGCTCAATGAAATTGCCGTCGGGGACGGTTTAGAGTCTTGTATTCCTCCACTCCATTACATTCCAATCTACCCGACGCTAGAAACAAGTATATACTAAAGAGAAGGGAAAAAAAAGGCACCGACAAAATAACTTCCTACCGATTCAAACACGAAGGTCTAAACATCACTCTTGTCGACACCCCCGGATTCAACGACACCTACCGTACAGACACAGATGTCCTCCTCGACATAGCGACATGGATGGAATTCAGCTACCGCGAGAATTTCAAACTCTCCGGAATAATCTACCTACACCCCATATCCGCCGTTAAAATGGAAGGCTCGGCGCTCAGGAACCTACGCATGTTCCGGAAGCTTTGCGGGGAGGATGCACTCAATCATGTATTCCTCGCGACAACACACTGGAAAAACATCCCCGAAGAGCTCGGTAACAAACGCGTTAAGGAATTGAGGGAAAACCCGGAGTTCTGGAAGGGAATGCTAAGTCGTGGCGCTAAAGTCGCCAAGTACCTTGGTGACAGAGAGTCTGGTTTGGACCTTATCGACGTGCTTGTCAAGATGGGCCGCGTGACGTTGGGGATTCAACATGAGCTCGTAAATGAAGGCAAGGAATTATACGAGACGGCAGCCGGAGAAGCGGTGAACGCGGAGCTCGCACGGTTGCAGAAGAACCATGAGATGGCTTTGAGCGCTGTGAGGGCGGAGTGGGTGCAAGCGTTGAAAGATAAGGACGATGAGCTCAAGGAGGTTCTCTCCGAAGAGAGGCAGAGAATTGAGGAAAAACTGGCCCAGGTAGAGAACGATAGGGAGAATTTGAGAAGAGAAAGGAGGAAGGAAATTCGAGAGCAGGAGGATGAGTGGCATAGGCGGGTCAAACACATGGAAGGAGTGCAGCAGAAAGAACGCGAGGAGTTTCAACAACGATTCAATGACCTGCAAGCTTCTGTTAGAGAGAGAGAAAGTAGGATTCCTTGGGCGTCGCTGATGGATTTGGCGGCAAAGGTGCTGATTCAATTGATGAATGTCAGGAGATAGTTTTCTTTCTTTTTTCTCTTTTTTTTATTGTCTCCATTCTAGCTTGTGTTCTAGCAATTCCACACTTATTATACCAGACCTTCGTGCTAAAGACAGTCCGATAATTGCCGCCCCGAACCTCAGCAAACTGATTTAGAACCCACAGAGGGGACCAACCGTACGCGATAATAGACCTAAGCTAAAGTTCCCCTAGTAATAATCGCTTATTCACGCTGAGTTAAACCCCTACAAGGAAAAAAAATTAAAGCACAGAGTGAAGAAAAGGAAGACTGTTTTCTTTATATCAGATTCCAAACGATGAAACCATGGTTTCCCTCAAAAAAAAACATTTCCCACGACACTTCAATTACTGCGCTTTAGTGTAAAAATTAATGGTATCCAATGTTATTATTATTCCCGAGGCATACTCTTAAAGATATAAGGTTCTATATGGGAAAGACATTATCAGTACTGTATGAGTATGAATATAGTGCATCGCAATTAGCCTTACACTTTGAGCCTGGCGGTCCTAGATACCAGTATATGGGGCCACGAAAGCCATAACTTTGCTCCAACTTCAGATAAACCATGATAATAAATATTTTGAAACCGACCGCAAGAAGATCCGTGGCGCGCCCCCACCCCCGAAACAAAACAAAAACCCACCCCACCTACCGTCCCTTCTCCAACGTTCGTCTACTAAGGCTGTCCTCACAGTGCTTGTATTACAAGTATAAAACCAGGTTCATCAAGCGATAGATCCAGAAGTCGCCCATGGCTCTTATCCGGAGCACAGTAAGCACCAACCAGTCTGACGGCATTCTACTTTGAGACCTCGTAACTTCCAGAGGTCTTCACCGGTGTGTTCACCATTACGGTACTTATAGCTCCTTCGTTCGCCACCACCACCAATAAATTAAGACAGGAAAATTCAGGCTAGTAATAGTCATTTTATACAAAGACCGAGCCCTCTCCGCAGACCACTTTCTTTCTTAGTCCCAAGGAACTAGGGAGTTCCATTCTAGGTCCGATCAGACCGGAAACTTGTAGACAGTGGTTTTCAGCAAAGGAAATTTGAACAGGAGGTTTATGGAATTGAGGAACCAGTCACGAGTTAACCTAGAACAAGAGAGATTGTCATGAACTGTGAACTGTATCTTTTGTATAAGGGCTACATAAAAAGTCTCCAGTTATGATACTTTCGAAAATTACTGACCATTACATAAAATGCTACAAGCTATCAAGTCACGCTCTCTACTTCCGTTACTAAAAGAAGTAGTTATTCTCATAATCCTTACAGCTCGTTGAAATCCCTGATCCAGGTATAGTAGTATCGAGCTGGGGTGGTCCCCAAGAACAGGTATTTACCGTGTAAAGTATCCAACGGACGGAGCTTCCCGTTACACTTACTACCGGTACATTCAGTTACCGATCAAGTCAATTTTTCCGTCGCCCCCCCCCCCCCCCTGACCCAACGGCCCCGGCCATACCGTCCAAAGCCCACTATCTACTACTATACAGGCTGCTGTGATAATCGAGTGATTTTGAATGATGCCAAAAACCTCCCTTCAAACTGCAACCCACCTCTAACGGCCATTAATTTACAGTAATCGGCACGGAACTCTTAGTAGATAATTTATAATCTCCCTACAGTTTAGATGTAAAGTTGAGAAGACCTATACAAAAGCGGAGATGATTAATGACCTAACTGCAATGGGATGTCTAGCATCCAGCGGAACATATTTGAGCAAAATTCAACAGGATCACAGAATTGCCACTCTGTTGGTCAGGTCTCATGGGTATGATAACACGATAATTATTATTTTAAATTTTTATTTTTATATAAAAGGACGGGAGCATACTATGCAAGCCCATAAAAACTCAAAACCGACTCTATCTTACGAATAACCCAAGGGGCAAAGTGCAAAGACTGCTAACGGCCCATGGAAACTACCAGAGCAAAAAAAGTAAATTTCAAGGAAAGGTTTATATTTCTCCGGCCCGGCAGACAGACAGACAGACAAACAGACAATGGCGAAGCCTATGTTAACTATCGCCCAAGCACCACCTCCCCTGAAGTCTACTTATCCATAATCAGTCCCTCCCAGACGCCTCGCACAAAGTACTCCACACTTGTACAATACATCAATCCTAATCCTTATGCACCGGAAACCCCTCCTCCACCATCTTCCCCTCCACAACCACCCTCTCATACAGACTAATCTCCTCAGACAGGAACTCCTTCCTCCGCATTCCAAGAAGCTCCATCTGTGCCAGTCTCTTCCGGTAATTCTTCGCCCCACGGCAGCGTTCAAGCATAGCTTCTATAGACTCCTGCTGCTCTTCACCCGAATTTTCAGGCTGCTGTGTCGACGAATGAAGAAGAGGTACCAGCGGTGAAACCTTCCGTTCTCTCTTCTCCCATACCGGCACGCGCGTAGGGTAAACGTCGTCCATGAATATCGCTGGCCTCCCACCATTCTCTCCTCTTTCCTCCTCCATACCACAAGTAAATAGCACAGAAGGCTGCTCTTCACCCGACGTTTCAGATGATTTCTGTTCCGGTGAATGAGGAACAGGTACCAGCGGTGAAATTCTCCTCTCTCTCTTCTCCCATACCGGTACCCGCGTAGGGTAAACGTCATCCATAAACATCGCGGGCCTCCCACCATTCCCTCCTCTTTCCCCCTCCATCCCACAAGTAAATAGCACAGAAGTAAAGTCCACAATCCTACCACCAGAGACAGACGTATTCACCCCCGCAGTCTCCTTCCTGTGGTTTTCAAAGAGGAAATAGGGGCCCAGAGGCTCATGCTCGATACGCGTTGCTCTGAAGATGCGGAGTTTTTCCTGTTTTTCATTCTGCCAGAGTCTCTCCTGGCGGGCGGCGTGGCAGGATTGGATGTAGAGCTCCCAAGGTTTGGGGGCGAGGTTTGAAGAGCTGTGGTGGTAGTGCCAGTACTGCGGCTGTTTATGGCGTTTGCGGTTGCGGGAGGATGGGAGAGGAATGCGGCTGGGGTGGATGGCCATCGGGGATAATGAATTTCTATCTCACGTTTATTGATTAGCTGGTTTGCTTGATAGCACGGGAGCAAGCGAAGAGGGTGTGTGAGGGTACTTACTCTCTGAGGGAAAGGACTGGATCTCCACACCTGATGCAAATCGCTGCGAATAATACCGCGTGTATATAAATTGAGTTTGCAGTGAGAAGATCAGAGGACTGCTCAAGTGATGGTGGTTCTCTTGGAAGAGATTCTCGACTACGAGGAAAAAGCCCCACTCGGTTGGTGGGGGAACATAGGGCTCAAACAAAACTCTCAGGCCGGAACATACCACCTCCTGCTTTTCATGAATGATCACCCGTTTGGTATTGTGCCCTTGAAAAGCGACATGAACAGAGAGGATAGGCAGATGACCAAAGACCCAAAATATTTGCAACAGCTATGTTTGGGCCAAGTTTGCTCATATTCAATCCAGCACAGAACCATAAGGGCGGAAATTAGCATGATACATTCAAACCCACCGAGACACGGCCTCACCCTACACCCCCACAACCCTTAGAACGGCATAGACAGTGCAATATGCCACCCCCGACATCGAGGCGTCAGCCATAGTAGGTGTGAGAACCCACCCTAAAGCATTCCCACTTATGTTCGAGCATCACCTCTTCCGATCGCCATATATCGTACTCCCAGTCTAGACTCAACCCTCCTCTTTCTTCTCCCAGCCACCTTAACACTCCGGCTACTTTCAACTAGGCCGTAACTTAACCCCAGGTAACTTCCATGCCCACAATAAAAAATCTTGAATCCATCCTATTATCAAAACAACTCACCTATACCACTCGAAGCAATCGTTGGGGCAATATCCGCACGCGCGCATCAGCAACACCCCCACAAACTTCAAGCGTCACCAACCCAATACACTCGTTATATATATCAATTGCCTCTTTAGCGCAAGCGTTGATACACTATACTCTGCTCCACTCCCCATCCCTTGACACCCAACATCACTCCCAACCGAGTGAGACCTTATGCACTCAACCCCAGCAACCCCGCACTTCTATCATCCCTCCCCTATCGATAACCACACCGACGGACCGACGATAACAATGCAGGTACACACGCCACCTGCAGGAATAGTGCCCCGCATTCGCAATATCACGTCCACCACACCCGCGTTAGGAAATACCGTGCCGCACTATCCTCGGTCGATTTCTACCGCACTATTCTACTGACTAGCCGAGGAACTGAGTTCAAACCAAACATTACAAGAAAACTCACAGAAAAAGGAGAGGTAAGGAGCAGAAATAAAATGTGAAAAAAAAGAAGAAAAAGGCATACACAGTAATTTCAGGGAAAAGAAAGAGAAAATATAGACACCCCAAATGATGAAAAAATGATTCGTATAGTAGCAGTAGTAGTAGCAGTAGTAGTTATAATTCCGGGTACAGCGGTATCAAGAATAAATAAGAAAAACAAGAGTATTATCGAGCAGACTCCTCTCCTCTCCTCTCTTCTCCCATTCACATCCCTACACCCTCTATTCCCAGACTATGGGTCAGTGCCTGCTCCCGCTCACACCCGACAATTTCCCCGCCAACCTAGAACAATCCCTAAAGAAAAAACCGCGCAAAGGATCAAAGAAAAGAAAAGAAAAAAACACCCATAACAACCCTATACAAGCTCTTTTTTTTTATTCCTCTAAGACTTGACAAGCCAGTACGTCAAACTCAACATTAAGCCCAAAACAACCGCAGTCAAAACTCCAGCTCCAGCCTTGTCTCCGGTCGTACTTGGATCGGTCTGTAAAAGGTCATTGGGATCAGGACCATTTCCTCCTGCGGCGGCATTACCAACACTCGTTCCTCCACTGTTGGCCGTGACTGGGGGCTTCGACTTTGGTACAAGATTGTTCTGAAGGACCTCCATGACGGCCATGTGCTCTCCCACTCCTCCCTTTGCAATACCGTAAGGGGCATTGTCGTATGTCGACTTGATCCACGAGAGACCGCAAATCGTGCCACTGGATCCACCATTGCATGATGCAGCCGCGGCGACCGCAGTAGCTTTCAGACGAGGAATGATGAAATCAGCGGTGAAGGGTGCCATCTGGTAAGTGTATCCGAGGAAACGAGCGAAATAAGCTTTGAAAGAACGTTGATCAGTGTTACAGGTAGGATCGCTTCCAGTGAATCCGAATTCACAAGTAGATTCCTGCATAATGTTTGGAGGGTCCTTTGAGAAGAAGGGGTCTGTGGTAGCATTCATGAGCTTCCGAATTTCGCTCTCCCATTTTTGGTTGGTTCCATTGGTCTGAAAGGGTTAGCAAACGAGCCATACAAGGGGGGAAGGTGTACGCATACAAAGTTATACATGTAAGCAGCACCGGAGAGATAGACACCAGCATTATAGGTCCACTGATAGACACTAGAAACGACACATTCCGGGATATGAGCACCATCGTAGATTTTATATTCCGAGCTAACCAGACCACTTTCCCTGGACCAATCATAAGCCTTCTCGGCCCAATCCGCATAGGACTGATTCCCAGTATATCTTGCCAACCGGGCACCCAGGTGGAAGAAGAGACCGTTAGAAATGGCATTTTTGTAATCATATCCCTTGTTGGTCGACACAACCTGCCACCTCAGACCGCCATTACAATGTTGAGTATCCCACCGAGACGCCTGCCGATTGAAAACGGCCTGAGCGAGGGCAAGCCACTGAGGCTTGTCCGCCGGAGGATCGGGAAATGCGCGTTCAGCGGCCGCCATAGCAGCAATACCCCAAAAGGCTTGATCGTCGTTGCCGAGAGAAAGGGTCTGTGCCTGTGGTTCGTAGTTCTCCTTTTCGCCAACCTGGCGCAACATGCCCTCCGTCACAATGTCGTTGAATTGGCTGTCACCAGTATAATGCCAATATTCAATCCAAGCCTGTTTGTTTGTTTATTTGTTTGTTTCCGTCAGTTTTTGTTCTGCTGATTTCATTGTTGGTTACGGTCACGGTTGCATCGTATCACAAGGAGTATCCACTCACCCCCATCGCGGCGCCTGCCTCCCACCAGTAGTATCCCTTGTCATTCTTTCCATCGGCCGTCTGGATCAAACCAAATTCGCCGGGCACAAACCACGTCTCGTTGGATGGATATAGGGCACGCAGGTTTTCGGCAACAGTTTTCGCAGCCGATTTGATGGAAGCTATAAGGATACCGAGGTCAGTTTGGGCATGCAGAGGGATAAAGGGGGTACCAGGAACACAAAGGGAGAGACCAACAGTCACTATTTATATCAACGACAATAGACGACCCAAGAGTGGCAAACAATAGCGAAGAAGCTAGCAGCCGTGACGAAGAGGAGGATATCTTCATCTTTGCGTATAATGTAGTAAAAGAGTAGCTTGAACAGGGGGTTGAAGATGGGGTTGCCGATAAGAGAAGGTTACCGGTACCGTATCCGCGGGAAATTTTGAGCAAGTTTAAAATAAAAACGAGCGACCGGTGAGCGAGGTAAGAGCTAGAGAGAGAGAGAGACTCGAAGCGAGCGATGGGCCTAGTGAAAGGCTGGAGAGGGGACAAGAGGAGGAAGAAAAAATTGAGACGTGCACCAGGCGTCCAGTTCAGCACCGCATATAGATAGAAAGTTGGGGGAAAGTGGTTTGTTGTTGTATCCTTTGTGTTGGTATGTGCGGTAGAGGCAAGAAGCACGAGTAGAGAAAATTGTTACAGCTTTCCACCACAGCCCACGAGCAAGAGAAAGAAGGGAAGAAAAGCGATGCACCTCGAATGGAATAGTATGTATAAGGTAATAATAATGTAGGTAGGCAATAGGTTCTTTTACCCTAGCAGCAGTAGTAGTATCGTAGCAGTAAACAAAGGGAGGGGAAAGGAAAAATAGAAGGCGGGAGGGGAAAGGAGCGACTGGAACAAGAACGGGGAGAGAGAGAGAGGAAAGACAAGCAACCAAGAGTGACTTCACGATGAAGGAAGGAAATAATCAGCCAGGCTGGGGTTTTGGCTAGGGCGTTATACGGGGAAGAAAAGAAAGGAGAGGAATATGAAAGCAAAGCTGACTGTGAAAGAATGGAGGAGAAAATCCAGGGGGTTGTTCACAAATCCGGGAATGGGAAAGCGGGAGGAACAAATGCATTAAAAAGTAATAAAAACTTTTTACATAGACAAGCCTCGAACGAGTAAAAATCCCCTTTTCCCTCTCCCTCAAGCCTGTCGGAGGAGTGTTTGGGGCTGTGCTAATTTCCTATTCTGGGGGGGGGGGGGCAAGAAAAAGAGGGTGGATCGCCAAGAGCCGCAACCACCCACGCCAACCCTCGCCCTGACGCAGCACAGGAGAAGGCCAAGAGAAGATGATGATGATGATGATGATGATGATGAGGAGAGACAACTTGATCCATCTACTCGAGTAATTAATTAATTAACGTTCGAGTACCTATTCCCACTCTATCCCATATAATAAGCACAAGAACTTCACAGATATCATCTCCATCATCCTCTATGCTACCCTCCCGCCCCCCCCGTTACACTCCATCAACATTACCGGTACGGTCTCATCAGCGATCAATACCTGGATCTTGAAACACCGGACCCCCAGCGCCTACGTAACTCGACCTCCGACTGCCTAAGCGAACATCCATCCGTCTGGAAACTCTAACGGTACCGTACCCGTGTTCTCCACACCATCCTTCTCATCCCATCTTCAACCAACCTACAGCAAAAAAAAAGATAACACCGTGAAATCCTCTGGAGCAAAAAATAAAAATAAAATAAAAAAAGTCACCCGTCTGGTATCGAATTATAGATTTTTTTGTTTTTTATTTTTCACAAAATTTAATCATGTAGATCCGTAGGTTTCCGGTTTGGGTGTTTGGGAGTTATCGTAGAATATGTTTTTTTTTTTTTCTTTCGGATTTGTTACTCTTGTAGACATTCAGCCCTGGGGTTGGAAAACTGTCATGCAAAGTTTCTCGAGTCGAAAGACTTGATGTGTAACCCCCCCTCTCTTACATACAGCAGAGCAGAACTGACAGATCAGCCGGAAATCTGGCATTTGAAAAACGCTTTTTTAGCTCTGGGGCTGAATGCCTCCCATGCATGCACGTTACATGACTAAGCTTAGGGGTTAGGGTTATTCCACAAGAAAGGGAAAAGAATTTGGTAGAATGGCAAGGATAGCAGCCGGGTATCTTGGAGCGAGGAAGGAAAAAAAAAAAAAAGAAGGGACAAAGGAGACTCGTTTGGTAGGATTATTCGGAGGAGGAGGAGGGCGGAAAGAAATAAAATCAAGCAAAAACAGTCCTGTTCCCGGAAAACTTATACAAATACATTATTGAAGGAAATGATCGTTATCCATCATACGCCATCTAACCCTATCCTACCCCCCTCTAATGCCTCCATCTCCTCCAGGGCCTCTTTGCTCCAATAGGCCTGGGCCCAGCCAATTGGCTCTCATCAACATCCTTACGATGGGTCCTACTCTTTCTCCTGGAGAAGCAAGCTCCACACCAAAAAAAGGTGACGATAAGCATGCAGATAACAGCAGCCCATGTCATACCGAGGTACTTTTTCGCAAGATAGGCTCGGATACCGATTTTTCCCATCTCGCGGTTTATCGCGTCACGAATTTTGACACCAGCGGTGGTACCGATGCCGGATGCAACGCCGAGGAGTAAGAAGGATATCTGAAACAGATAATCAGTCAGTAGTGGCTTCAAAAGGTGAAGAAAAAAAACGGAGCCAAACTCACCACAGCAAACATCCAATTAGCACATGCGATGAGCTTACTCTCAAAGAACCCCAAGGCTCCGAGAATCATGGTGATACCAGCAGCGGCAATTCCAACGCAGTACGTGACAAACATAGTCCTGTAGGCAACGTTCAAAACGTGGATGGCTTTGTCAAGGTCCTGAGTATTGACACCCAAGTCCTGTAACGTCACACCTTGCAATAGCTCGCTTTCGAAAATACCGACAGGATCGAAGGTGAACATTCCCTTCTGCTTAGTGCAGTTTTTGATCTGCTCATTGTTGTTGGAATCGCGGTCGCCTTCGCAGTAGTTCATAACAAAAACCTTGTAGAAATCGTGTAGGCCGAGACGTTCGGCGGTGGCATTAACGATGCCCTGGGTGGCCGAATTGAGGATGTTGTCGAGCACGCTGATGCCAGTGTTTGAGGTGTTGAGGGAGGTGCCTTCGCCTCCAAGGTTTGAAGTATCAATCTGGTGGCTCTTGTTAGTACTGTACGTGTGTGTCTATTTGGAGGGCATGGAGAGAGAGTTACCTTAATGATATAAGTGTCGCCTAGGAACCCGTTATTTCTACCGGCAAACAACACAAGCAGAGCGAGTATGAAGGCCGCAATAGACAGGGCTATCGGAACGATCGCTGAGAAGCGCATGTTTATTGTTGGGTTGTATGTTGATCCTGGAATAAACCTCGACAATCAATCAAGTACTGTACGGCACCGGTTGGTGAATAAAAATGGCGGTGGTGATTAGAATGGAGAAGAGAGGGAAGTAGGAAAGTTAGATTTATATATATCCATCATCACCAGTGGCCATGAGGCTTTTACTGTAGGAAGCCAAAACCATACTGTACAGTATCTTTGCCCGCCGGCAGCGCCGTCATGAAGATCACTGGGCGCAAGGCATAGGGCTCCGGGCATTGGGTGACGCGTACTGTACGATTGTGTAATGACGCTGTCTTGGCGGTTTGTTCCTTTTCTTGGATAGAGTGGTGGTTACGTATTAGGCTTGGCGTCTCCATATTGGGCTTCACTTTGTTTCGATCAAGTTTAGTTTGGATCGGGGTTGGCTCACTGCCCTGATGTTGAGGCTGGTATAGTATCACGACGATACCGGATGGCATACCGGTTGTGGCGCTAGATGGCACGATTGTGGTCTGCCCGTTTTTTTCCACAGGTGTGGCTTATCCCTGCGCCTAAACATTGAATCTATTGGCTCTGTGCCAATCGAAAAAAATCAAGGTGCGGGTTACGCACTTCCCCCCAGTGGCATGGTATTGGCCTTACTGTAGCATTATTAGAGTGGCTATTCGAGCATGCTATTATTTGGTTGGAATATCTGTGGTGGCTCTCGCAGAACAGCACGGTGGGCTGTTGAAGCACAGATATCGAGGCACCTCGTACGGGTAGGTTAGAGTCCGGGATACCATAGCATATCGCGAAAACGGTGGGCCTTAGTCAACGGCCGCGATGAGATCTGACACCCGTCCTTTGCTCGTAGATACTGTAAGAGCTCGAATAATTGGACTGGCGCTAGGACGTTGGGGTTGCCTTTGCGGGTAAGTTACGGTCTGGAACTTTTCCTCTGTTTTATTCTTTTTTTTTTTTTTTTTTTTTTGTAGCTTTGGCTGTGTTTTCGAGCTCCTCTCCAAGAGAAGGAATTTTGCGGCGAGTGCCAATTATTCGTTGCGATACAAACGTGGAACACCCAAATGCGCACCCTGTCCCCAAATTCCCCGTTCGCTCCTGATTGGCCGAATCTTAGTAATCTAACGTCACAAGCCAATCAGTGGGGACTGTGTATTTGGAATGGTTGTGTATTTGGGTGTTCTGCGATCGTGTCTATTTGAACTTTAGTGCAATACAATGGAAGGCAGTCCGAGTCTCCTTCGCGCAGCATCTCTAGCATCACGTTCTTAAATAACTCGAGCACTGTCGACATGAATTCTCGAAAATTTACTCCGTCTCATGCACATGCCATGTGGTACCTCTTGGCTGGATGTCGTACAAAAAAAGTGGAAACCCTAGGACGGGTCTCAAGTCAGATCGGAAGGTGTCAGAGCGGTCGGGTAACAATGGCTTCGCTTCTCGTGTTCTCGGAATGTATCCGGCAATAAAGTGTAGATTGTGAGATGTCACGTTCTAATAATGCCTGGGATAATTATAGTAACACGCGGGGTTGCTATGGGAACGTTTATCGGAGGGTTGGCAGGAAAAGGGTATCGGGGATTCGTAATGTGCACTGCACTGCCCAGCGCTGCGGATGAGAGCGTTCTGTGTGAGTACGAGTACTTGTAGTGGAGACAGCACACGGCACAGATATTCCTCGCGGGGATGGGTGTCATGTGTAGTGACTAGGGATGCGGGAATGCCGCCTATAGTTTCCAAAGGGAGCAATATGAAAACTAGATGATAAATAGGATTAGTAGGTGGTTTTTTGTTACTTGTCCCGGACTATGGGTACCTGAAAATAGGGATTAAAGAAATATATGGTAAAAAAACCTATGCGTATTACCGATAGTCACTTGTGGCCAGGCACTAGTGCCCTCCACTTTGTTTGCCTATTAACCAGTCGGGCCATCGGCATTCACTCTCCAACAAGGGCACGAGGAAAACCGGGAGGGGGGCGAAGACAGGTGTTTATGTATTTTTACCATGCCGCCCTGATGTATTTAAAAGCTACTCGTTTGCTTATTCTAGCCCTATCTCTCCTAAAATGCTCATTTTTCTAGTTCGCAGCACTAAGCCGGCGAGTGATAAAGTATGATTACTGGCAACTACACGCGCGGAAGAGGGAGGAGTCCCCGATACATGGATGTTCTGTCATTGCGCCTCCAGAGGGAAAGGGGTTGAGAAGGAGAGAAAAAGAAGAAGAGTGCCAGGTAGGCAAATGGAAACAAAGTCGGAAAGACAGGATGAACAAGAGATCGAAAACGAGGACAGAAATGGTATCACTAAAAACCCAAATTACGCCTATGCCGACACTCGATCCTCCCTCCTCGCAGGCGCTGGAGTACTCACTAAGGACATAGCGATAGAGAGATCAAGCTCAACGATTTGCTCAATCGATTCACAACTCATGCGATCAATCATCCTTTCTTCCCCTCCCCTTCCGTATCACCATTCCTGGGAGTCCGTGAGCGCGACTACTGACTAGCGGCGTTCTTATCTCACTACACCCACACTTCTTTGGGGGTCGACTGCTGCTACCGCTCAGCAGACCACTTCTTCTCCGTAGGCGAGTTGAACCGACATCCGAACCGAACCCCTCCTGATCCTGCGGATCGAGACCAACATCCCGATATGGCTCCTGACTAACCGGAGAGTGATGACCCCATTGTGAAAAAAGATCCTAGGGGTGGAAACGGTTAACTATGGGACCGGAATAGCTGGGACTTTTCATCCCTTCTTGGGCGGTCCTGGTTCGGTGGGTGGCGCATGGCCCATGTATGTCTACTGTGCTATAAGCGGTAGGGGAGACTTGGGTGATGTTTGCTGTGCGGTCCACAGATGTTGGGCAAGATGCGACGTCCTGGGGCAGTAGCCGAATTTCCGAAAGGCTAATTAGCGCATTCCGCAGATTGTCTACAGTGGAGTGGTGCTCTTTGTATATATATGTGCCGCCGGGCACTCGCTTGTGCATAGGGGTGATTGTGAATGATGATAGAGATGTTGAAGTAAAGGTGGGCTAGATTGCTAATACTACTTTCCTGAATGATGATGAGAGCCCGATGGATACAGTAAGTTGGATGAGCGTTTTGTGGCCAGGGTACTTCGTAGAGGTCTCGGTTCATGCAATTCAACCCGGGAGATTGTGAGAATGTGTTCGGCAGTGTTTCTCTCGTGGATAGGATTTGACTGTTTCAATTTTATGGCTAGAGCACTTTACTCCCCGACTCGTAGAGTATTTGGGAGTGAAGGTGCAAAGATTCTCGAATTTGGGTGTAGAGCACTAGTTCTCGGCCTCCTCGTGTCCAGGCCCTTTATGAATTGACTAGTTACTTGTGTCTGCGGCAGTTGCACAGCTCACTGTGGCACTGGAACCAGGTACGAGCGCCATTTTTTTCTTCTTCAACATCCCGTGGGCTATAAAATCTATGTTTCTAAACTCTTGAATTTTCTGTTTTTCGAGACAGAATTGGCTCCTTGCCGATGTGCGATTTGTGCCTTGTGGCCGGATCTCTTGATTTGGGGTATTAGGTTGTGTTTGCACAGCTCTTTTTGCCTATGATTAATACATATTTTTTCCTTTCTCTCCTCCGCTAACACATCTAAACTCCTTCTCTTCGATCGGGGGCTAAAGCACTGCGAGAACTACTGCTTTAGGCTCAGTTTACGAAGGGAGAAAAAAACTACCGGACCTTGCTGGAAAAGGCAGCTTCAATGCCCTAGGGTGAGGTTTGTGTACGAGCCGCTACCGGAATTATGTTTGTGTTGTTTAGTTGGGCCAAGGCTTGGTTTATTCCATCAATTTCAGGTCCTCGCTGATCAAGGCTAAGTCCTAGGTGCTAGAGATTTGTTAAAGCGTACATCAGTCTCAGACTGTAATATTAAGATACAGGAGGTATTTCTGTTCCGGGAGGCTATCAGGTACCTCAGTTATCTATAAGAAACATCAAAGTACCAAAGAAGGACTTGGCAAGTCATCAAGAGCTAATAAAACGCCAGCCATGTGCTAGCGAAGGGGTCAACCATATTGAGATCTGGAACCAAAGTCTCCACATAACATGTTCAGGGAATCATTTTGCCCATCGAAAAACTGTCTCATGTGCTTGACAGCGTTTTTGTAAAACCTCCAAGTAGCTCAAAGCACTTGATCCAATCCACCTCGAAATAATCCAACAACCCGACCTCCCACGATCTTTTCGATAGGCTGCTGAATCAATGCCGTCACCTCACCTCTACATCTCTCCATCCTGCCGTCGTGGGTTAGCTATAGAACATTCTGCAACCCTAAATTGGCGCCTTACGATAGCCATAGCCTCCGGATCATTTTCGTCGTTGTAGCCGATGCCGCCGTCAGACTCATGCACTCCAGACTGGTGGGATTTGGGGTTTCTGGCCTTGTTAGCGGCACAATCCCAGCACTCAGTGTTTATCCGGACGAAGCGGTACACGACCTCGTGGGTTAGGGCTTCGATCGAGTTCAGGTCGATGGTGTTGCACGCCTGGATGGAGGGGCAAGTATGTTCGCGGATGTGGAGGCAGGCGAAATGAAGAGTGACACTGCGACACATTTTGAGGCCTGGGGCGGAGTTAGTGGTGGGCAGAATTAGATGGAGGGGTGACTTCCGGTGTACGATAGTAGGATAGTTGGTTGAAGGGATGGTCGGTTGTAGGGAAGCAAAGAGGAGAACAGTTGCCGCTGTGGGGAAAAAGACTGTTTGTGCGGCGGAGGAAGTAAAGTTGTCTTGGGTAAGGCTAGAGCAAACATTTGACAGGAGTCAGGCTTCTGGGGGTTGGAAGGGAGAGGGTGGGGTCTAGGATGGTGGGTGTTGGGGTACGCTCGTGATCATAGATTATCACTCTGAAACTTTAGATTGTAGGGTATGTGCCGTTCTTTAATACTATTGCCTATGCTGTGCCCGAGCTGCCTTTGGGAGCATAGGAGGCATATAATGTGGGATAGACAACGTAGGTCTAGAAGTATGCATAAAAGGCCCAGGCATTAGGTAGGGCTGAGCTGGTGCGGTGCTCAACCTAAGTAAGAGTATCCAAACATTGGGGGATTGGGGGATATAATTTTGTTCGCGCGCAGAAGTACCCATGGATGATCGGCCATATATATATTTCTAATCCCTGTGTCAGGACATCTCTTGCCAGGGACACGTACTTCAGAGACAATTTCCCACTTGCTAGGATAAATCCCAGCCTAAGTTGATAAATGTTAAGAGCTCTAAGTTAGAGTCTTGTAGTCTAGGACTGATGTAGCTAGCTCCAGGTGTTAGCATGCTAGTTACAGATGCATTCAACTTATTTGTAGTCGTGCCGTATTCCTCGTTAGCTATTTCCGCCAATGCTTCAGTAGCGGAGGAGGGGTATTGGGTCGAATAAATATGAATGTGAGAATTTAATAAGGAACATACACAATGACGTGAAGCTAGTAGGGTAAAATTACTAAACCCCTACAGATTTACATTCTTGGGGTGGAATTTGACCTTCCATTTCACAACATAGAGTAGGTTTAGTGACCTTAATTATGTGAATTCTTGGGCTAAGCTCCGTTAAGAAAAAAGAAAAAGGCAACAAGCTCCACGCGATTGTCAAGTATGCCAAAGCTCTCGGCGAGAAAATGAGCGAGCAATCTTCCGAGCTACAGATATTCTGTAAGTCTTGGTTTAATAACAACGATTTCATTCTCAACGACCCTCGAGTGAAGAGTAGACTTGGTGACGAAGACTACGACCCTCAAGACCTTTTACGAGTGGACTTAGTCTTTTCCCCGGGGCTCCTCAAATATGGCAACGACAATGCGGAGAACTTAGATGACTGGAGCGTATGGACGCCTGCAATCGTGGAAACACATGATCCAGCTAGGCCATCCCCACCCTCACCCTTAAGACCGCCGACAGAACCTGTAAGAATACCACAGGCGTCTTCTTCGAGAGATTCTGAGGAATGGCCTGGAGAGATGCAGAAGAAGGAAGTAGCATCGCTTAGCAAGACGACCGAACAGGAGTACCATGAGGACGAAGAGTTTGAGGAGGTATTATAGAACCTTTCAATCCATAGGCCGCTAGCAGTGGGCCATGGTATTAGGGTTTGATATGTTCGATAAGAATTTCATCTAAGGTTTTATCACCAGCCTACTCAGTACTCTACTCTCGTTTTGTGATCAAAAAAACGTAAATCTGTTTGTTAAGATAACTCCATCATCCCTGGTAAAATGCCGGTAACTTACCCAGAGTGTCATCCCACTCTCAATCTCAAACGAGAGCTAGCGTACCGTAATATAATTACTTGGTTAAGAATCTAACAAATTACGTCTACTAGAACCCTACTCTTGTACACCAACGATCACTCGGTATCTAGACGCCTTCCCCTGTTGGAACGACTGATCGTTGATTGAGAGAAAGGTGGGTGGTGAACCCGACTATTTACACAACAAAGAGGCAGTCACAGTTTCCTCCGCTTCATGTGGCCGCACTCACCACCGCAACACCGCTACC
>Ga0307507_10004020_pt1 | contig 26973 bp, 4 predicted proteins | sample 7_EM_MG_FD_207223 | JGI IMG/M metagenome (GOLD analysis project Ga0307507, IMG submission 207223) | Populus trichocarpa ectomycorrhiza microbial communities from riparian zone in the Pacific Northwest, United States - 7_EM | ecosystem: Host-associated > Plants > Roots > Unclassified | place...
GGACCATGCGTGTCGCGTGTAGGGGCCTGGTTTTGAAACCGGGCAGTGCTCTTTTAGCCCGCTTTTAATTGCTGCCTGGATCCTTTCTAGTCTTTAATCAATTTCCTTGGGGGTAGCCAATGAGCCTTGCTTGTTTGGTATTGGGTGGATTTCTTCTAAGTCTTAGAGTTGTTGTTTAATTGTATTAAGGAAGCTATCTACGTTAAGCTTCCTTATTGCGTATCTTTTGCCATTTGGTTGCGCCTTGATGTCCAGATCTAGTTGTATCTGGATAGGGATATGGTCTGAGGTGAGTGCCTATTCTTCTTTGGGGGAGCACCTTTCGAGTCTCTGGTATAGGTTTTCGTCCATAATCGTAAGGTCAATTGTACTTTTGGCGGTGCCCCGTTGCCATGTGATTGCACCTGGGGGGGTAGCTAGCTTAAGGCCCCGACGTTTATAATATGGTAGCAGCCTTACGGAAGATTAAACAACGGCTAAATTAGATCGCTACTGCAAACCCCTACCTAAAGACCTCCCTATAGAAGCCCTCTAGACCTACTAAACTACTAACGCCTACTACCCTAAGCAACACTACTGGTCCTAATATTAACCTCTCTATACTAATATTCCTGTAGAAGCTACTAGACGGAAAGCGCGAGCTACTCTAAAAGCTATAGCTATAGCCCAAACTGCCTAATAGCTAGGTTTAACAGCTACTATCTAATACCTAACCCTATACCTCAAACACCAAATACGGCGCTATATGCCACTACTGTATAAGACAAAGACGTAGTAATAATAGTAGAGTTAAATACGGAAACGGAAAACGCCAAGTCCTAGCCCTAAGTTACAGGTTGGGACGCCCTAGTAATAAGGAGATTTATATATTAGCCTGCTTAATAGATAACTTATAAAGATAAATAGACGGAAACAGATAGTTTTACCTATAATAGGAATTACTGCTAAAAAATAATATAAAAGCCGTTTTATATTTAATTGCGGAGCTACTAATAAATTTATAGATACCTAATTTATACGCACTTATAACCTACCTACCTTACCCCTTACTAAAGCCCACGCCCTACAACTTACTAATAGTAGTTGCACCGCATAGAAGATTACCTATATGGTATAACTCCACCTAGATATAAACGGGCACCAGGAAAAACTCTGGGCCTATATTACACCACTTACTAACTACCCTATTATCCTTAGAATAAACTGGCTTAAACAATATAACCCCGCCATTAACTGGAAAAAGAGAGAAGTAACCTTTAACTTTAAATACTGTAGAGAGACTTGCCTAGGGCATAGCCTAGCCGCCTTTACCTACTTCTTAGGATACCAACCTAAGGAACCCCTTATTACTCCACCCATAACTAACTGCCACCATATAAATGCCGCGGCCTTCTACCGCATAGCACGTAGGAAAGGCTAGACCGTTGCCGTAGCCTCCTAATTACGACTATATAAGCTTAATAAAGAATAGGACTACGTCCTCTATAATAACAGGATAGATATAGCCGACCTTTTAGAAAATAATGCCCTCGTAGAAATCTATGGACTTTTACCTTTAGACTTTAAGAAGTTTATAAAGCTTAAAAAAGGATTTACTAATAAGGAACTCCGTAATCTCCTCCCTAAGAGGTACCATAACTTTATTAATATGTGCTTATAAAAGAGCATGGATATACTCCCCCTATATTAACCTAATAACCACGCTATTAATATTAAATAAGGAAAAACGCTACCCTATAAGAGACCCTACCTAATATTAAAAGATGAACTTCTAGTTATTAAAAAGTATATTAACAAGCACCTTGATAAAGGGTTTATTCGCCCTAGTATATCCCTAGCAGCCGCCCCTATCCTCCTTACTAAGAAGCCAGAAGGAGGTATCTAATTCTGCGTTAACTATAGAGGACTTAACGCTATTACAATTAAAATCCAATACCCTATACTGCTTATACGTAAGACTCTTAAACGGCTTAGCTAAGCCAAAATCTATACTAAGCTTAATATTATCGCCGCCTTTAACCGCCTTTAAATATAGGAAGGTAACGAATGGAAAACTATATTCGCATTGCACTTTGGCTAATTTAAATATACCGTTATGCCCTTTAGTATATATAACGGCCTAGGCAGCTTCTAAAGCTATATTAATAACGCCTTACGGGACTACCTCAATGACTTCTGCTCTGCGTACCTTAACAATATACTTATTTATAGTGATAATCCTTTTAAGCATACTAAGCACGTTTAGAAGATTCTACAGCGCCTTAGAGATATAGGACTTCATATTAATTTAAAGAAGTGCGAATTCTTAGTTACAGAAGTAAAATACCTTAGACTAATTATTACTATTAAGGGTGTCCGTATGGACCCCAAGAAGGTATAAACAATTACTAAATAGCAAACTTCTAACTGTATTAAGGATATACAAGCCTTTCTTAGTCTTGCTAACTTTTATTAGAAATTTATATACAACTTCTTAGGCGTCCTAGCACTACTTACAGCAATAATATAAATAAAGGGTCTTCTTATAAAAGGAAGAAAAACACACCTATGTTTTACCTAGACGCCTAAATACAAGAAGGCGTTTTAAAACCTTAAAGATGCTTTTACTAAAGCACCTATCCTAGCTTATTTTACACCAGAACGGCAACTCTACCTTAAAACTAACTCCTTAGACCACGTTAACACAGGCATCCTTTCCCAGATAGGTAATAACGGCCTCCTCTACCTAGTCGCATTCTACTCGTCTAAGCTTATACTATAAGAGTGTAACTATAAGATCTATAATAAAGAACTTCTCGCGATTATATAAGCGTTTAAAGAATTCTAACTAGAATTCTCCTTAGCAGAACCTAACCAGCTAACTGAAGTCCTTATAGATTATTATAACCTTAAGTACTTTATAACCATAAAGCAACTAAATTAACGCTAAGTACGCTGGAACGAATTTCTCTCTAGTTTTAACTTTAAAATCGTATATAGGCTAGGAGTATAAGGTACTAAGCCTAATAGCCTAATACGCCGTTTGTAAGACCTTCCTTAGTTAGAAGATAACCCTTATAATTAATTCCAACAACAGACAATCCTAAAAGCATAAAACTTAGCCCTAGGTATACTACCCAAGACAGAACCAACCACCCTTTAGCTTTATACTATAGAACCAGAATTACCCCCTAAAATTAATAAGCTTATTACCGCAGTATATAACACCTCTGTTAACCTATTACTGCATTAACTAATTACTATAAAGACCGCTAGCACCTATACGCTGCCTACTAACCTCTAAAGCTTAGGCTAGATTGATATGGCAGCCTTAGAAGTAAAAGAGAACAGGCTCTATTATAAAGGCCGTCTATTTATCCCCAACTTAGAAGACCTATAACGGCAACTAATCTAAATGGCCCACGACCTCTAGTTAAGCGGCTACCTAGGTAAGGGAGGAACCTATAAACTCCTTAGCCAATACTACTTCTGGCCCAAAATAATAGACTTAGTTAAACGCTTTATAAGCGCCTACTACGGCTATAAGCGTGCTAAAGCATTTCACATAAAGTACTAAGGACTACTATACCCTTTATTAATACCTATACGCCGATGGGCAGATATCGCCATAGATTTCATTGTTGACCTACCGCCTTGCAAATAACATAGCCGAACCTATAAGAACATCCTTATAATAATATGCCGACTTATAAAAGAACAACACTACGTCCTAATTAAAGGCGTAGCTATAAGTGACGTTGCTAACGCCTTCCTCCACGAAGTCTACTAACTATATAGGTTACCTAACTCCATCACGTCTAACTAAGGCACGTAGTTTAATTCTAACGTATAGAGGCGGATCTGCTAACGCCTTAGTATCTCCATTAAGATGTCTACATCCTTTTACTATAAAACTACTAGACAACTAGAAAACGCTAACGCTAGCATAAAGGCGTACTTATAATAGGTAGTTGCCTATAGTTAGGACAACTAGGTAGACCACCTTCCGCTAGGTAAATTTGCAGCAAACAACCACGTCTTAACTACTATAGGACTTACCCCGTTCTTTGCAAATAAAGGTTATTACCCATAATCCAGTATAGAGCCACCAGAGCCTATTAATAAGAAACTGCCATATAAAAAATGCCTTAAGATGCTACTTACTAATTAACATGCAGACTGTATAAAAGATCTACTTAACTACTGTAAAAGAGAGATGGCCTGGGCCCAAGCGAAACAAGCTTACTTCGCTAACTATTACAGAGCACTACTACCTAAAATGCGTGTTAGCGACTAGGTATGGTTAGATATACGCAATATCTCTATATAGAGGCCTATAAAGTCACTTAATTATAAGAACCTTAGCCCCTACTAGATTAAATAAGTTATTAATAGGGGAGCTGTATATAAACTAGAGCTTTTGCCCACCTTAGCTACCTATAGAGTGTAGCCCGTGTTTTACCTATAGCTACTATACCTTCACTAACCTAACCCTCTACCAGGACAAACATAGCCTGAACCCCTACTAGTACTAATCTAAGACGAGAACGAAGACGAGAACTATAAGGAGTGGACCATTAAACAAATTATTAACTCTAAATACTTTAGCAAAGGTAGAGGACGGCGGCTCCACTATAAAGCTACCTACACAGGATTTAATATAGATTAGCCGGAATAGCAACTATAGGAAGACTTTAAGAATGTAAAGGACCTAATTAGTGATTTCTACCACGCGAACCTACAGAAACTGGGCCTAAGCAGAGATTTTATGCCTAATCCTTTATAGGAGCCCTTATAGAGTTAAACCGTTGTACATTACCACGTAAGGGCAAATTGCCGTCAGATTGCCGCAGATTGCTGTAAAGTGCAATTACGTGACTAGAAAACTTTGAGATATCCAGGAACTTTAACCAGCGGTTAAAGTTATCTAATTGGTCAGATTCTAGACGCTAAGGAGAAACCAGCCAATTAGGATTTTCCATCCCTAGGATGGAAAATCGCTATTAGCTCGCCTACTACTAGCGCCTTAGCAACCCCCCTTATACCTTACCAATAACCCCCAAGTCCTAAGTTAGAAGCATCTGTACAAGCCCATTACACCTATAACAATATTTCTTCTTCTTATCTATACCCTAAGCGTTCCCCCTATATGTATATAGTAACCACAGCGTTACCAGAGCTCCGCCTTAATAGGAGGGGGGGTAGTATCACGGAACCTAACCACAGGGGCCTCTATAGGAGAGCCCCGTGCTCTTATATATACCTCGCGTACAGCTTATGTTAGCTACGCGTGGGTATATTACCTCCTTACGCCTTTAACCCTTACGATCGATTGTGTAACGTCTTGTATACTCCTTAAATACATACGTTCAGCTGCTATTGACCCCGTCCCATAATATGTCTAGATTTGAAAGGTAATATATAACTATAGTATCTACATCTAGGGCATCCAGGACCTATAAGCCTTTATTATCTAGGTATTAACGCCCTAGGAGTTAAGCTTTAAGGCCCTAAAACGACAGAATATTAATACTATAGTCTCGCTAAGATTAAGCGTTAGGTCTTAAGAAGGTTCTTAAAATAGAATATTAATAAACCCTGTCTTAACCTCTATATTAACTAAACTAACCTTAAGGAAGCGTATACCGGATTTATACAAGTTATGCTTATTTATAATACCTTCTTAGGAAGATCCTTCCCGTATTTTATAACAACGTATAGTAAGGAGAAGGAGACACTATAAGTACTTAAAGACTTTATCTAATAGATTTGTCTGAGGTATAACCTTAAAGTTAATACTATTAGATTAGACAACGAGCTAGGGAGAAGGAAACCCCTTAAATGGCTATAGACGTAAGGGATTATATTTAAGCCTTTAGCGCCATATACTTAAGCTTAAAATAGTACCGCCAAACGCTTAGGGGTTGTAATTATTAAGAGAGTATGTATAATAAGAATTGCTACTAATCTACTATATAATCTATGGAATAAGATAGTTAACTATATAGTTTACCTTTAAAATCAAACGCTATGGGAAAGTAATGGTTGGAAATCGCTATATAAGAGGTTCTATACCTTCCTAGCTAATAGAAGATTAAGAAAGCCATAACTAGTGTATCTAAAAGCCTACGGCTATAGGGCGTATGCGATAATATTAGACGCCTAGCGAAAGAAGAAAAGGCTAAGCAAGCTAGATCTATAAGCCCATATTAGCTACCTTATTAGCTATAACTCTACTAATATCTATAGGATCTGGATCCTATAAAAAGGTATTATTATCTCTACTAGGGACGTTATCTTTAATAAAAAGACGTTTTTTAATAGCAAGTAAACGGATATCTTAAAGGACCTACACGCTGAATTAGATACGCTAATTAAGAAGATTTAACTCCCTAATACCCTAACTAAGAATAAGGTTCTTCTAGAAGACAATAAAGAAGTATTTAAACTGTTAATTTAAGAGGAAGATAACGATGTTAATAATAAGCCAGTTTAAACCTTTAATAAGTTAGCAGATCTTAACCTTATAAGAGCTCTTAAAGATAGATATTATACACTACCTCTAACGGAAGAAGATGAAGAACCTCTATATGCCTTTTATGTTAATTATCCTGTAATTTTAGTTTAAGATACTAATTAAGACATTATTAACTAAGCAGGAGATGGGTTTTATACTAAGGGGTGTTTAACAATTTAGTTAAAGACTTGTTTAAGGAAGCCTGCGATAATAGATTTAAAGACTTTGTTACTAAAAGGATTATATTAGCCTATTAAAGCGCCTTCTTAGTAGAAAGGAAGTTTAACCTTAATAGTTAGCTTAATAACAGCAAGCTAAAATTAGGTAGAATATGTAATGTCAGACTATATAGGAAGAACTTACCTCCTCTACCTTAGTTAAGGACCTTAATATACACCCTCTTTGAGATTAGTTTTAAGAGGCTTAATAAGCCTACCTCCAATCTTATTATTAAATGAGGTTGTTTTAAGAAATAGATAAGAAGTACGCAAAGGGATAGTAGTCCTTAGCTTAATGTGGGTATTTATCTATAAGACAGATAAGCATAAATTCCTTTAAAAATGTAAGGTACGCTTAGTAGTATACGGAAATTAATAGGCCCTAGGAGACCTACCTACGAGAGCTACTATATTAGCTAGTATGACCTTCTAAACCCTTATAGCAATCACCGCAAAATTTAACCTGGAGATGACATAGATAGATGCAGTTAATGCGTTTATTTATTGCGATCTTAATAAGGTTGTCTATATAAAGCTACTGCTAGGGTTTAATAAAGGAAAGATAGATAAAGTACTGCGCTTAAGAAAAGCCCTTTACGGACTATAATAATTACCACTATTATAGTAGAAGAATCTTACGAGCTCGCTAATAGAATTGGGTTTTAAAGAGGTACCCTAGGAGCCGTATGTTATACTAAAAGATAGAATAGTTATCTTCTTCTATGTTAATAATATTGTCTTCTACTACTAAAAGACAGATAAAAAGAAGGCTTAAGAAGCGATTAAGGAGCTAAGTAAGGAATACTAGATAAGTACCCTTAGAGAGCTAAAATAGTTTCTAGGAATTTATATACTATATAATTATAGCCAGAGGCTCCTGTGGCTATCCTAGGAAGCCTATATTAAGAAGATAGCTAACTAGTATAAGATAGATCTTAAAGGGCGTCTTCCAGATACTCCTATGGCAGAATTAAAACTCCTCCCTATTAATTACCAATTAATCCATCTAATACGTCTATCCCCTAATATAGACCTATTAGTCCGTCCTATATCCCTACCAACCTCTATAATGCTATATCAGAGAAAATTGGGTTTAGTACTCTATGTAGCCACTATAACGCGTCCAGATATTGCTTTTATAGTATTATAGCTAGTAAGGTTTAATTAGAACCCAAGCTAAGAGCACTATTAATCGGTAGATAGAGTAATCCAGTACCTATATAGCATAAGGAGCAGAGCAATCTACTATAGAGGAGATAAGGAAGAAATAAATAGTAGAGGGAGAGATAAAGGAATACGCAATAAAGGACAAGACAACAAAAGAGATGGTAGAAGTAAAGCATAATTATTTATCTATACCAGCAATGCATTATTTATAGACAACTCTGTTAATAGAAAGAGCTTATAAGAATATATTATAAAGCTATTTAGGGGGCCAATTGCCTAAAGAGCAAATAAGCAGGGTATAGTTATGACATTAAGCATAAAAGCCAAGTTGTTAGCCCTATTATAAACAGTAAAGGAAGCTATCTTTATTAGCAGGCTGTTTAAAGCAATAATATTATACCTAAACAAGCCCTTAATTATTAAATATAATAACACCTAGACGCTCTAATTAATTATAAAAGATACGGTAAAGCTAATTACAAAGCTTTAATACGTTAATATTTATTAATACTGGCTACATTAGGAATACGCAAAGAGATAAGTATAATTTTAATAGATAGTGACAAAGGAGATAATCGCTAATAGACTTATAAAGGCCTTGCCTAAGCAGAGGTTTTAAAGCTTTGTTAATATAATTAGAATGGTAGATATTAAGGAGCAGCTAAATAAGGAGAAGCAACTAAAGGACCTAAGGGATAGTATTAGAGCAAGATAGAAGGATTTAAATAAGATTACTATTTAATTAACTTATTAACGGATAAAAGAAGGTGGCGAGCTTTAACCTTAAAGAGCTTAAAGCTAAGGGAGTATGTTAAATAATCTGTATTCTCTAAAGGCGTGGGTTATGTGCACGAGTCACATGCATGGAGCCTATGTACTATAAAGTCTCTTCGTAGCTTAAAGCCCTAGGGGCTTATTAGAAGCATTAATTAACGATTAAGTCAAGATCATTAATCAATCAACCCATTTTATCAATGATGTCACGGAGCGAGCACAAGCGGTGATAATATATAGCGAAGTAGATATTATTAAGCTATGTACATAAACTGCGTAATAAAGTTAAGACGTTGCGTAAGAAAAAGAAAGTAGAAAACAGGGGAAAAAGGGTATATAACGTTCGCTTAGTTGCTAGGTTAACGGGTACTATGCTACGCATGGGCAGGGTAGAGCTTAGGTGGCGGTTCTAGTAAAACTTAGCAGAATTCGGCAGTTAGAGGTCCTTAAAGTTACCAGTTAGCAACTCCAACGGTAGAGACAGCAGATTGCGGCGGAATATGGTAGATTACTATTAGATTACCGTCTTATAGTCGGTCTCTGGTTGTTTAGTCGGTAGAAACAGGTGGACGTATATAAGGTGTTATAAAGGTGTCCCATAACAGTCCCCCCCCTTTAAACTTAGGCATCTGCGAGATAGGGCTATAGTAGTTCTAGGTAGAGTTCGTAAAAGTCTTCTGCGGCTTATATAAGTCCTACAGAGTTAGCAGGTTCCCATAAGGGTTTAGTAAAACCTCTCTATTTTGTAAGATATATATATTTACGTTTCCGTTTGTTATACTTAATATTATTAACTCTTTTAACGAGGTACTTATCCTTACCATCTACTTTAACTAGTGGGGGAGGGTCTTAGATTTGTCTAGGTAGGGCGTCTAATATAGGGGTGGTAGGGTAGAGGACTAACGTATAGAATACGGGGTGGATTTTAACCGTATTAGGGAGCTTCAGTCGGTAGGCATAAGGAGAGACAACTTTTTTAACCTTATAAGGGCCAGCGTTCTTCCAATTAAGTTTCTTAGTAGGTTGTTTCGTGTTTAGATTTCTTATATCTAGCCAGATAAAGTCACTAATTTAGTAGGCTAGTACTAGAATTCGGTTCTTATTTGCTGCGGCTTTATAGACAGATTAGGCCCATATTATTTTATTAGTAAGGAACTCTTATAGTTCTTCCATCTTCTTTACAAATTTATTTACTTTTATAACTTATAAGGCCTAATAAGCCGGGCAAGGAATATTACTAAAGGGTTTAAAACCTATTTATAGATGCTGGCCGTAGTTAGCTAGAAATAAGGAGACCTTTATAGTTTATAAGACAGAGTTATTTATAGTAAACTTAGCAAATATAAGCCAGTCTATCTAGTTATCCTATAGATATAACGTGTATATCCGAATATATTATTCTATTATAGTATTTACATGTTCCGTTTAACCATCCATTTCTAGGTAGTATGCTGTAGATAATAGTGCTTTAATATAGAGTTAGGTAGTCAGTTCTTTCCAGAATATAAAGACAAACTAGCTACCTCTATTGGAGATAATCGCTTTAGGGAGTCCGTGGAGTTTCTATATATATTCCAGGAATAGTTGGGCGATAGTAGGTGTTAATATATTAGGACAGGCAATTAAGTATCTTATTTTAGATAGTCGGTCTATAACTACTATAATGTTTATATAGCCTTTACTTACAGGGAGTTTAATAATGAAGTTAATTAAGATATCCTTCCATCTTCGGTCTGGAATAGGTAGTAGCTTTAGAAAGCCGTTGTATATCTTATACAAAGCCTTAGCTCATTAGCAGGTATGGCAGCTGGAGATATACCTTCGTATTATATTATGCATGTTTAGCTAGTAGTACTCCCATTAGAGTAGTTCTAGGGTTTTTTTATGGCCTAGGTAGCTGGCTACTAGTAGGTTATATACGTGTTTAAAAAGCTTAAGCTTAAGTTTGTTATGGTTAGGTATAACTAGGCGGTTCTAGTAGTACAAGCGGTCTCCATAAGCTTTATATTTACTTAGAGAGATCTTTTTAGAATATCTAACGCCATTTTAAATTAGCTTAAGTGTCTCTTAAATAAACTCGTTATTTAGATATTTATTAATTATAATCTGTTTAACTAATCAATTAGTTATTTTAAGGACGTATACTATAAGGTCTTTAGCTAGGGGATTAAATAATTTGGGGCAAAGTAGGGTTTAATTACGGTAGGTATACGCTTCTTCCTATGCTAGTATATCTTATAAATATCGGGTTAGGGTATTAGGTTTTTAACCTTAAACGCCTAAACGGTACGTAATTAAGAATTAAAAATAAGACAGATATTCTAACTAGCGGGCTTAATAATAACTTAGCTATTTTATAGTTGTAAAGTACTATAGATTCTTATAGTCGCTAAGGACCTTAATTAGAAATCCGGCGCCTTCCAGTTTAGGTCGCCATTATTTAAAATATCTAATAATAGCTAATAATTCCTTATTGTAGATCTCGTAGTTACATTCGGCTGAACTTAGTTATTTTAAGAAGTATGCTATAGGGTATAGTACTCCTTTCTTATTATACTAAGATAAAATACCTCCAGTAACATAGTTAGATAAGTCAGCTTTTATAACACTCTTTTAGTTTAGGTCAAAGTGTTAAAGTATAGGTACAGTAGTGAATATAACTTTTAAATAGGTAAAGGCTTTCTTACATTCCTTATCAAAGATAAAGGTTTTATTTTTTTAGGTTAAAGCTATAAGGGGTAAGACTAAAGTAGAGAAGTTATTAATAAACTATTAGTAGAAGTTAGCAAATCCTATAAAGGCTCTTACATCCTTAACATTCTTAGGTTCTTACCAGTTTACAATTACTTTAATTTTCTTTAGGTCTATTTATATGCCATCTATAGAAATAATAAGTCTAAGGTATAGGACTTCTGTTTTATAGAATTTGCACTTATCTATATCTAATTATAGGCTAGCTCCACGTAAGGTTTTTAAGATAAGGTTAACGTATTTCTTGTATTCAGTTAGGTTATTGCTATATACTAGGATATCGTTAATATAAGCAGTATAAAAAATGTCTAGGTAAGGTTGTAGGGTATTATTTATAAAGTATTAGAACGAACTCGAGGCATTTATAAGGCCAAATAGCGTTACTAAGTATTTAAATAGTCTATACCTAGTACGGAATGTAGTGAGCCATTTATCTCCTTTTACGATACGGAGACGGTTAAATATATAGATAAGATTAAGTTTTATATAGTAGTAAGCCTTACTTAATCAGTTTAGTGTCTCTTAAATTAATAGGAGCGGGTACCGATTCTTAATGGTAATGGCGTTAAGAGCTTAGTAGTCTATATAGAAGCGTAAACCGCCGCCAGGTTTCTTAATAAAGATTATAGGTATAGCTATAGGCGAAGAGCTTGCTCTAATAAATCCTTTATTTAGGTATTTGTCCAAGTACTTCTATAGCACTTAGAGTTTGTTTTAGGATATTCCGTATAGGGGTCTAAATCCTAGCTGTTTTCCTTCTTTAAGTATAATCTTATAGTTATATAGTTGGTGCTCTACTAACTTATTAGCTTCCTTTTATAAAAATACTTCTAGATACTTATAATAGCATACTAGTACTTTTATGGTAGGGTTAGTATGCTTCTTTAGTACTAGGGCCTTTTTAATATTAGCTATTATAACGGTAAAGATTGTATATTTAGGTTTCCTAGCGAGTTATACTAACAGGGTAGCTCCAATTATATAGATATCCGTAAAAAGGGGGGCAAGTTACCAGCTAGCGACTTCCTTTTAATTATCTACTATTTCTTATTTAACTTTAGGTTTAGTATTAGGTACGGAGTTAGTATTAAATTTAGGTTTAGATTCTTTAAGTATCCTTTTTATAGTAGAATACTAGTTCTTCTAGTACTTTTATATATTAAGCTTAAGTTTAGGCTTCTACTTAGTTTAGGGTAGTACAATAGTTAGGGTTAGTTTATATGGTTTAGTATAATTTTTAGGTTCTTAGTAGAATTGGGTGGACTTTTTAGGTATAGGGTAGATGTTAGTAGAAATTTTAGACTAATAGATCCTAGTGGATTTTTTAGATTTTGGTTTAGGGTCTAAGCAGCAAGTTATAAGGCACTTCTACTTATAACAGGAGGCGGTAAATAGAAGCTTAAGGTTGTCCTAATTAATGGTTACCTTATATAGCTTTATCTAAGGTTATTTAAGTATTACTAAGTAACCTAGGGTGGTAACAAAAAGCCTAATTAGTTCTTTATGGTTTAGGTATTAGAGTCTTAGGAATACTATATAGGTAATACGGCCTAAGATAGTGCATTTGCTATTAAATCTAAATACGTTAATATGCCGGTTAAGGGGGGTTAGGGTAAAACTATTATCTTACACAAAGATCTTATTAATAAATTCTATACTACTAGCTCCTATGTTAATTAGGACTTAAGTATTAGCCTATTAATCGTTCTGCTAAAGACAACAGTTAATAGTTATGCTGCAATCCTAAGAGTCAGAATTTGTAATATTTAGAGTATTTAACGAGATCCTAAGGTAGCGCCGTCTTAGAGAGCGACTTAGCTCTAGGACCTTCCTTTTAGAGGTAACTAGGGTAAGGTTCCTATAGAATATTGGCTGTAACTTTGTCCTTATAAGTGGTGCTTACTAGATGCGGGGCTGGAGCCATATAAAGATTAGGGACAGTAACTAGAGGATTAGTACGGTAAACGGTTACTAGTGTTAGCCGTTTATAAATTGTATTAGGGTATAGGGATAGAGTAGTATCTTAAGATATAAGCCTTGCTTCCGCATTTAAAGCAAAGGCCTAGCTTAATGCGTTATTCTTATTTAGGGGACCCTAGTAGGGTATACTCTAGGGTTCTAGAGTTAATGTCCATAGCGTTAGGGTGCTTAGGCTAAGACGATAACTTAGTAGTTATTTATAGAGCTGTTATATTATATTAAGGAGTGGACTTTAGTGTTAGGCGTAGTATATTATTATATTATTTATTAATAATATTTACACAGGCGTTAAGGGCTCCTGGTAGGTCTACACCTATTAAAGAGGTTTTTAGTTTAGGACTTAGGGATTTAATAAGGCTATTAACCAGTACAGAGTCATTCCAGCCTATTTCCTTTACATAACGGTTAAATTTAAAGAAGTATACTAGAAAGCTTTTCGTTTCTTAAGTTATATAGTTTATCTTTCTCTAAGCAGTAGCTTGGCGGTTCGGGTTACCATATATAGCTTTAAGAAGTACAACTAGACTTCGTACTAAATTCGGTTAAAGGGGTTTAATAAGGTTAGCTATATCTCCTCCTAGTTAACTTAGGGCGTAGCAGAGTTAGTTGGCTTTAGTTAGGTAGTAGTTAGCATTACTAGTTAGCTTATTTTTAAGCTAGCTTAAAAATAATTAGAGTTCTTATTGTTTACTAGTAAATATTAGAGGGTCTAGTAGTTGTTTGGATTATTACAGTATGGTAGTTAGTTTAGGGTAAATAGCTACTATAGGTTTAGGACTCTCGTTTCGCGTATTTGTCTCTAGAGAAGGCGTTCGGTCTTAGGGCCCTAGTGTGGGCATCTTAAGGGTACAGACTTCTTCTTAAAGGTCTTTAATTATTTACAGGTGTCGTACTTCTTATTCGGCTTATTATTAAATTAAAGTGGCTTAGTTCTATATAAGGGCGTCTATAAAGGACTTTTATATCTCTACTAATTGTTCTTAGAGTGCGAATATAATACTAGCGGCTGTTATAGGGGCTTTAAGGTTATTCTGCATTTTGGAGGGTAGTATATAAGGTTAACGCAATATAGTGTTACGGAGCGAGCATAAGCGGTGATAATATATAGCGAAGTAGATATTATTAAGCTATATACATAAACTGCGTAATAAAGTTAAGACGTTATATAAGGAAAAGAAAGTAGGAAATAGGGAAAAAAGGGTATATAACGTTTGCTTAGTTGCTAGGTTAATAGGTACTATACTACACATAGGTAGGGTAGAGCTTAGGTGGCAGTTCTAGTAGAACTTGGCAGAATTCGGCAGTTAGAGGTCCTTAAAGTTGCCAGTTAGCAACTCCGACAGTAGAGACAGCAGATTGCGGCGGAATACGGCAGATTGCTGTCAGATTGCCATCTCGTGGTCAGTCTCCGGTTGTTCAGTCGGTGGAAACAGGTGGACGTGTGTAAGGTGTTACGGGGGTGTCCCGTGACAAATGAACTGCTCTATATGTATTTCGTAACACTAGTTCTTATTAAAGCTAAAATAAGAAGCTAAGAGAAGGCTCTAATTATAAAGATTTGGGAAAGGGCGTATATGTATATACTTTTTGGACCTAAGTAGGCGTTAATAAAGTTATTTTAGGATGCCTTAAAGGGGCCAAAGCTGCAGTCTTAGATTGGGCTAGTTGTAATTAATAAATATTATCTAGTAAAGAATTGGAAAAGCTTCTAACTGGCCTACTTAATATTAGGCAAGCTGCGGATACTTCTCTGTCTAAGTATTATCTAGTTTACCTGTTTTATAATACTTAATAAAAAGGCAAAGAGATTAGTTCTATCGCGCGCTAGGTTCTAAGTAGTCGGCGTTTATCTATACTAAATCGAGGTTATAAGAAATCTATTAATTATTTGGACGTATCTATATATATATACAGCTAATTTTTAGGCAAAAGGTAGACTTATAGGAGAATCTATATTTTCTATTAGATAACTATATAGACCGCAACGGAATACTTACACCTATACGTATACTAAAGACAATAGTCTTTATTAATGGTTAAATTTCTGTTTAGGATATAGTAGAGTACCTCCAGAATATACTGCTCTAAAAGTCTAAGGCGTATATAAGAGTGGCTGACAATAATAGCGAGGCCTTTTATATTAGTAGCGTAATCTAAAAGTTTACCGCTACTATACAGAAGTATAATCGTAATTAACAGTATATAGAGTTTAAGAAGCCTTCTTCCGTTATCTAAATTATAATAGCTATAACCTCCCTTAGTATGGGGGTAAATCTTATAAATATTAAGCGTGTAATTATTTAGGGGTTTCCAATTATAAAGAGCCTAGGCATTGCATAGCAACGGATTAGTTAAGGCGGGCAAGGGAAGAATCGCACTAGTATAGGCTTTATCTTTTTACTATACTGGGCGTTTAATATAGAGGGAGTAAATAAGCTAGGATGGAAGCCACTACTACTGTATATAAAGCCGCGGCCTACTTAAGCGCCTTAGAGAAGACGTAATAGCATACCTGCTAGATATAGACGGAGTTAACTTATCTAGAGTTATACGCCTAGCGATATTAGTAATACAAAGAGTATTGCCTTGGAGATATTAGCTATAAGTAATAATTCTATAGCTAACAACAACCTTCTATTCTGGTTAAAGGTTAAGATAGCTAGTTATAAGAAGATATTAACTGAACGGAAGGAAATAGTAAACAGTAGATACTATTAAAAGGCCTTTCTTACCTTCCTAGGAGAGGATAGGTTACCACTAGCAGTTTTAAACAATGTTATTCGCGCCCCAACTAATTAGTGCTATAATTAATGCAATCTCTTATTAATTCCTAAGTTTATATCAGCCCCTAATACTCTAGCACTACTTTATTAGCTAAGGGCTAGTACCTAGCCTAATATTATATTAGGGTTTATTAATAAGTGGGCGGTTAAGCTGGTAGAGCTAATATATGCTAGCAAATATCAATGCTTCCCTATGCCATTGTCTGTATTTATAGACAAGAAATATTACTAGCAGCTTATGCATCTATATAATAGGACCATGCCTAATACCTTCTAGGAGACACCTACGGTGGGTTTGCTAAAAAGTGCGGCTCCCCTTCTTATCCTATAGCGACATTATAATACCTATAGTAATTAGTTAATTAAGTGATTAAGAAGGATAGTTAGGATAGTTAGGACTACTTATAAGAGTAATTTAGCATAGAAGAGATGGGCAAAAGCTGCTTAGGGCAAGGCCTTAGTGGTATATAAGTTATTAAAGCAGCCGTCTATACTAGCAGAGTATACTACGCACGCTTAGTAACGGGATAATAGCCTTACTATTTAAGTTACTATATAGGAGGTAGTATAGAGTGTAGTAAACATACTAGCTTTACTACTTAGAAGTTAGATTATAAGTAGGATTAGCGCGCCGGGCTCTCTATTTAGTACTCCACTTCTAGCCATACTAGAGGGTATTAAACGCGCGGTATAGGTACTTAAGGTTATTTAAAGACTAATCTCTACGCCTATAATGTATAATACGTCCACTATAGGCTCTTAGGATATCGCTGCTCCTAATACTTAAGATACCACAGTTCCCAACTCCCAGGATATAGCCAGTCTTAATTCTTAGATTATGGCTATTCTTAATTCTTAGCCTACCGTTCTAGTTGCATCCTAATTATAGGTAGTTTTAATACCTGGCTAGAAAAGATAAACTAGTAGCTAAAGGGACTTACCTACTAAACGTTAGATAGTTATATAGGAGAGTGATATAAATATAGATATAGTACTTATATTTACTCTAAAAACTAAATCTAAGCGTGTTAGAAAAGCAATACTAAAGGGTAAAGAGAATTTCCTTACAGAATTATAGACAGAGATAGCTTAGGGTTTTATATAATAGCGGTTTTAAATAATGGCTTAGGAGTTGGCAAAAGTCCCAGTAATATATTATAAAGGTAATATTTCTACCTTAGCGTATTCTAATTAGTCTAGGAGTTAGCAGGAGTTAGTAGGAATTAGTAGAAGTTAGTAGAAGTTAGTAGGAGTTAGTAGGAGTTTATATAGTAGATTTTATATAGAATCTTACCTATAAACCTATAACCTCTACTTAAAATATTATAATATATTTTAATTGGCCTAGGAGTTTATAGAAGTCTTTAGAGGTTTTATACTTGTAGCTTAATAATATAAGCTAAATAAGTGTTAGATTGCGGTAAATATTCATAAAGGTAAAGTAAATAAGCTAGTACTTACAGTTATCTACGCCCCCAATTTCTCTCTACAATACTAACACTAACAATTTTTTTTTAAAAATTGTTTATAATAACTCCCTCTATAGCCTAGGTGCTTTCGTACCTAGTAAACTTTCCAATTAGTAAGGAGGCCATTCTCGCCACTGCCTTTACGCTCCGTTATAGAGCCCTATATTTAGGTCGCGTCTAGCGTCCTCTATAAGTATTTTCTTATACTAAAGGTTAATTAAAGTTTTATCAAATTAACCTACTTCTAACTACTTCCCTACTTAGAGAGGCCGTTTACTAACTAATTCTATAGCCCTCCTTGCCCTTACTATACTTACGCTCCCTCTATCCCTATCCCTGTCCCTATCCCTATTCCCTATTTCTCTCCTATACTACCTTTTAATAATAATAATAATAACAATAATAATAACGGTGTTGGCTAGTGGCCTAATCTACTATATATTTTACAACACCTTATATTTTAATTGTTAGCTAATATAGTATATAGATTACTATTACCATTGCCACCACTTCCTTCTCTACTACTACTACTACTACTACCGCTACTACCGCTTACGGCCCAACCGCTACCTCTTGCTTAGGCTAGCTTCGCGGCCGCCTAGTAGGTAGACTAATAGCGGCTTTTATAGAACTGGGCCCTCTATCGGAAGGCTACTGTTAACTATATACCTATAGTTGCGGGTAAATGGTAGTTGGACCTCTTAGCGTTAGTAGGCGCTAAAAACACCTTTTATATTAGGAGGATTATAGAGATAAAGCTAGGTAAGTAGCTTATAGAAGAGGATTAGTGCTTAGCTTGCTAAGTAAGGGATAAGGAGTACTAGGCCTACTCTAGAAAGGGTTCCTAGTAGGTAAATAGGCCTAGTAATGCCTATACTCGCTATTATATGGCGGCCCACTCTAGTAGGTATAGTTTATTAAAGCGGTATAAGTCCTAGAGAGGCTTATGGTTATTACCTTCTCCCCCTTAGTCTTTTCTTTTAAATGGGCCGCCGCTGCCTCCTTTAGGAGCTGGGGGTTTAGGTGTAATAGTATAAAAAGGCATGGTATAGGATTAACAGCCACAGCGGAGACTAGTATCTCTTTATAGGTAAGCTTTAACCTTATTCTAGTTGGTTTAGATCCTATATAGGTAAAGAAGCTAGTGTCCTAGGCGGGCTTAACTATAAGTTATCCTTTATAGGCAACTGTAAGGCGTTATAAAAGCCCTTATTCTACTTCCTATTTAGGTTTAGATTAGAGGGTTAGATATAGAGGCTTCGGTATATCCTTTATAGGGTAAGCTTTAACTTTATTCTAGTTGGTTTAGATCCTATATAGGTAAAAAAGCTAATATTTTAGGCGGGCCTAACTATAAGGTATCCTTTATAGATAAGCTTTAACCTTGTTCTAGTAAAAGCTAGTATTTTAGAAGAGCTTAACTATAAGGCGTTATAGGTTAGGATAAGCATGGCGGGCCTTTATCCTAGGGTAGGAGGGGTAGAGAGAGTAAGCATAGTAGGCCTCTGCTCTGGTGTAGATGGATAAAAAGAGTAAGTATAGCAGGCCTCTGCTCTAGTATAGATAGATAAAAAGAGCAAGTATAGCGGGCCTTTACTCTAGTATAGATAAATAGAGAGAGCAAGCATAATAGGCCTCTGCTTCAGTATAGATAGATAAAGAGAGTAAGTATAGTGGGCCTTTGCTCTGGTATAGATAAATAAAGAGAGTGAGTATAGCGGGCCTCTGCTTTAGTATAGATAGATAAAAAGAGTAAGTATGGCAGGCCTTTACTCTAAAGTAGTAGTATTAGAATAGAGGTTGTCTTTATTCTATCGCTTAAACATACTATAACTATTCTTACCCCCTGTAACGGGACTAGCCCAGTTACAGTAGGAATGTCTTGGTGAAACACTCAATAGATAAATTCCAACGCTTTGATTAAATTCTGCTAAATTCTGCCAAGTCAATCAAATTCTGCCAAATTCCGCCAACTCGATTAATTTCCACTAGTTTACACCAAATTCTACTAATGTAATAGAATTTGGTCGAAACCTATTAAATCCGTATAGGCTTATACCCACGCGTCTGCTGCCAAGACCCCAAATATTTAGTTACAAGTTTCCTATATTCTTTTCTCTTCTTTATATAATGTCTTATACTCTGCAAGAGCTATATACCCTTAGATTTAGATAAAATTTATATTATTCCTTTAAATCTTCCCTAAAGCCTCTTCGCGCCCTTATATTATATTTCGTCCAAAATAACTACTATTAAAATAGTAAACGAACCCAAATCCGCTTTAATAACTATAAGTATTATATCCCTAGTTAGGGAACAGTTAACTATAATATAATAGTCCTTTATAGACGCCCTAGCTTAGCAGCGGACTGCACTAGAAGCCCAATATTAGTAATTAATGGAAGCACTCTGCGAAGAACTTTGTAACGTTAAGGCACTTATATTAAAGACCCTAATAACAACGCCTGTAAATAAGATTAAAGTAACTATATCTAAACCTGGCCCGTTAAATGCAAACACTAAGCTAGTAATAGTAGCTTAACCCGTATTTATAATAAATTTAATATCTGCTATAAAATCTAAAAAGCTCCCTAATTTTCTAATATTTAATAGAAATTAAAACAACCTATATCCCTTTATAACTAAGCTCCGTCTTAAACTTTTAATAAACTATAACTAATACCCTACTAAAGCTAGCAAGGTTAGCTATAGAATATCTCGTTTAAGTAAAGATGCTATACGTACTATAGATCCATTCTTCCATAATAGCACCTTTATTAATTTTAAAATCTTTGTCTCTCTACTAGAATAAATATATAATAACGCTAGCCGCGAATATATAGCTGTTACTAAACTTAAAAACCTGTAATAATAAAACCAAGACTTTACTAGCTTCTTTTAGGAATTTTTAGGCCTTATTAGCGAACTAGATTAGAATAAAGCCGCTAGAGTTGCTACCCTTTAATAAGCTATCTCGGATAAAATTAGAGCCTAGTTAGTAGATAGGGAACTAATAAAAAACCTCTCTAAATTTGCTATAATATATTAACAAATTAATAAGGACCTTCGATATAATAAGCAGACTTATTCTCTAAAGTTAACTATACCTTACGTTTAAAACACTACGAACCTAGTATATACCCTAAAGCACAATCCATCTCTAAAACCTAAAAGCCCTATATATAACCCTATGGACCTTAATGCCGCTTAATTCTATACACCCTTAGGAACTAACGAATAAAGAACTTAAGCTATAAATGGAGAATGCTTTAGATATAGTAAAAAAGGACATATTTAAAAGCATTGCTAAACTCACCCCTTTAAAAAGGTCCGCCGTAGTTCCTCCCATTCCTTAAGTCGTACTTATTCCTTAAATTATACCCGCTTTATAAATCGTACTTAGATGTTACAAAGCACCTCGCCTTTAGTTAACTTAGAAAATAAATCATCCTAAGGCTGTTACGGCGCTGGTGGAAAACGGTACTGGCAAATTGCCGCAACTTGCCACAACTTGCCGTTACGTGATGGCAAGTTGCCATCACGTAACTAGATGATTGTATATAGCTTTAAGCGGTGCTTCCGTTCTTCCCCTTTCCTTTCTCTAGCTTTGGATCCTCGTTTATAGACAATCTAATTATACAGGCTTGCGCGACCCTCTTGCTGTGCTCGTGCCTTGATTAACTAAGTTGCTAACATTATCTAAAGCTTGTTACTACTCTTCTTTCCTAAGAAGGAACTTAAAAAATATCTATAAGGCCACGAATAGGACAAGGACACAGAACAGGACCCTAAGGACATCACTAGGGCCATAAGGACAGGACAAACCCCCAAGAACTAAAAGAACACAAACAGAACGCGAAACCTAAGAATAGGACACGCACGGACTAGAACCCCTAGGAAATAAATAAACACCAGAAATTACCCAATACCCCTACCACCATGCTAAGAAATACAGCAGCTAGCAAAGCTACTGTAGGACCCGCAAATACCTCTAATAGTGAAATAGTCGCCGTCTCAACCCCCTAGGAAGAGCTCGCAGCAGCTAATGCCGAAATTAAACGGCTTTGAGAGCTACTTGAAATTAGAGACACCCCTACACCTAGTAAGGAGTTATTAGACACCTAGAGACTTACTATAGTCCTTAAGGCCCTAGCCCAACATACTGCATTAGTATTATCGCGGTCCGCAAAGGTCGCGGACCCCCTATTGCTTACAGATAGAACTGACCCTATATTCAACAATTGGAAGATTCAACTGCAAGACAAGCTTAAAGTTAATATGGACCACTTCCCTACTACCTAAGCTAAAATGGCCTATGTCTTCGGCCGTACTGGTGGGGACGTATAGACGTATCTACGTCCGCGATATGCCTAGGACTTAGCAGACCCCTTCCTCTTTGGAGAAGAGATAATCGACCACCTGTCTTCCATTTATAAGGACCCCTATAAGATATAGAACGCCCGCCTTAACTATAAAGCCCTTAATATGAAAACGATAGAGACCTTCTCAGTCTTTTAGACCCGCTTTCTACACCTAGCCGGATAGGCTCGAATCCCCTAGGAAGATTTAATGCTAGACCTCTTTAATAAGCTTACCCTAGACCTACAGCGCGCTATGCTCCCGGTTTATACTACTATATAGACGCTAAAGGAGCTTATGGACTAGTGCCTAGCTATTAACCAGGGCCTCCACTGAATTAAGGCACGTGCCGAGTGGTATAAGACTAGAAGCTCTGCCAACCAGAATATAAGTACTATAAGAACGGGCTATAGCGCCCTAGCAAGATCTGCAACCCCTACGGCACTAACTATACCGCCTGCCGTTAACCTAGCGGCTAGCCGTGCAGCTAGCCCTATGGCGGGTCCGGCGAATACTTAACCTACATACAATAACCCCTGTAGACAGGCCCTTAGTAATTAAGGAGCCTGCTTCTTATACGGCCAGAAAGACCACTTTGCAAAAGACTGCCTAACAGCGGCAAAGATAAATAAGGTCCTATTAATTCAGGAGGATAGTATAGAGTTAGAAAAAGAGGAACCCTAGAGCAAGACTCCTTTCTAGGGTTAAAAGGAATTGACATGTTATATATCAATCTAGGTCGGCTAGTTGGTAGAAGAAGCTGCACTATCCCTTATACTTTATTCTGTAATGGATATTAAGTTTTAACCTCTGCTTTGGCTGACTCTGGAGCAAATACCTTTGCCTTAATAGATATATAGTATGCTATAAAGCTGGCTAACTTTTTAAATATACCCCTTAAAGAACTGCCCAAACCAATTTCTATTCACGGGTATAACAGACGGATAGGACCGCCTATTACAACTATCTTGCGAATTTACCTCCGTGTAGACAGATAAAGGTAGTATAACATCCCCTTTCTTATTACGGACCTAGGAAGCCACGATATAATCTTAGGAAGAAAATGGCTAGCCTATCTAGGCTTACAGCTCGACGTATAGAGTAGATGGCTTGTCTGGCCCAAAACCCTACCCCTAACACCTTCTTTTATAAAGGAAATCAGCATTACAATAGAAAATCTTATACGGCTATAGATAAACACCGTTTACTAGGCCGATGCTATACGTAGAGACTAGGCTTTTGAAAAGGACGTATAGCTTAACCCGCAACGGATCCGCATACTACGCCGCCCCTAGACTACCTATGTTATGCCACCCGCACCAGAGATTAAAAAAGTTAATAAAAAGCTAGTGGAGCTCCCCACAGGGAACTTAGGCCCCATGCAGCCACAAAAAATAGCAAGGAGCATTAGACGCTATACTAAACGTATAGACCGGAGGGACAACTTGCGGAAGATGGAATAGGAGCTAAGAAAGATTATAAACCCTAAACCGCAAAATACGGCCTGATAATAGTCCGTAAAGAAACCTATAGACCTCCTACCAGTTGACATCTGCTGTATTAGCGCTATAGGATTCTACCGGAACTTAGTCTAACCTGATACCGTTGCCTTTACTACTAGCTTATATAAAATTGATCGAATGATTAAGGAAAAGGAAAATGAGCTTAGCGAATAGGAAGGCGAGCTTATAGATAAGGAGCTGGTGGAATAGAAACTACCCTATTAACACTAGAAATTCAAGGACGTGTTCTCTAAGGCAGTGTCTAATATACTTCCGCCTCACCAACCATACGACTATAAGATTGAGATTGAGCTAGATAAGGAAGACACACTTAGCTATAGCCCCCTTCATTAGCAGTCTACTGCCAAATTATAGGCTATAAAGCAGTACCTTATTAATAACCTAAATAAGGGCTTTATTAAACCTAGTTAAGCCCCTTTTAACTCACCTATTCTCTTTGCCAAAAAGCTAAATAGAGGACTTTGTTTCTGCATTAACTACCGCAAACTAAATAATATAACCCGCAAGGACCGCTACCCACTGCCTTTACTTAATAAGACTTTAACCCAAATAAGTAGAGCTAAGATCTTTACTAAGCTTAATATCCGTCAGGCCTTTTACTAGATTAGGATGGACCCTAGATTAGAAGATCTTACTATATTTTAGACCTATTACGGAATATATAAATGCAAAGTACTTTCTTTTAGACTAACTAATGGACCGGCTACGTACCAGCGATATATAAATAATATACTCTTTAACTACCTTAATAACTTCTATACAGCCTACCTAGATGACATTATAATCTACTTTAAGAATAAGCTAGAACACGAGGAGCATATCTATAAAGTCCTACAACAGCTCCGCAAGGCTGGCCTCCAGGCCGATATCAAGAAATTAGAATTTAGTGTTAAGTGTATAAAGTACCTAGGCTTTATTATTAGTATAGACGGGATTAAGGCCAACCTAGAGAAAACAGCTATAATTAACTAGTGGACACCACCACAGACCGTAAAGGGGGTGCAATTATTTTTAGGTTTTTATAACTTCTACTAACGCTTTATCAAGAACTACAGCAGGATTGTCTGGCCTCTTAACCGCCTTATTAGAAAAGACCAGCCATTCTACTTTAACGCCATATATATGCAGGCCTTTAATGAGCTTAAAAAACGGCTGGTATTAGCTCCCCTACTTGCCTACTTTAACCCAGAACGGCCCTTAATGCTAGAAACTGATGCCTTAGACGGCGCAATAGCTGGTGTTTTCTCCCAGAAGCAACCAGATAGAGAATAGCACCCTATGGCATACTATTCCAAGACCATAATAGATGCCGAGCTAAACTACCACATCCATAATAAAGAAATGCTAGCTATTATCTCTAGCTTTTAGCACTGGCGTATACAGCTAGAGGGGACCCCTAAGCCTATTAAGGTGGTTTCGGATTATAAGGCCCTAGAATACTTTATAATAACCAAGGCCCTTACGGCCTGGTAGGTATGCTGGGCAGATATCCTATTTTAGTTTAACTTCTTAATTATATATAGACTAGGCGCTACGAACCGTGCGGATGCTTTTATAAGGCGTAAACAGGACCTAGGTAACTAGGCAGCTATAAAGATCTTATTACAGATTTAGACCCTACTATAACCAGAGTACCTTGACCCCCGGATACAGGCAGAACTAAATACAGACCCTTTAGACGCCAAAATATGTCCCGTTAACTCCACGGAACTTAACCTTATTAATAAACTGCTGTAGGCAAACCGTACGGCCCCTTCTCTATAGGAGTACCGCGAAAAGGTAAAGGATGCTACTAGCCTATAGTCCCTTAAAAACGGACAGCTTAAGTACCGGGAACGGCTAGTGGTGGCAGAGGAATAGAATTTACGGACTCGGCTTATTGCCAAAGCATATACCTAGGTCTCTACAGCCCACCCTAGAAAAAATAAGACCCGTAGAATTATTAGCAACCGCTACTACTAGCCCGGAATGGTTACGGATATTAACCGCTATGTACAGAACTGTGATGACTGCCGTAGGTCTATAATTCCACAAGATAAGACCCTAGGGCTATTAAAGCCACTCCTAATACCAGAACGCCCCTAGCAGTATATCTCTATAGACTTCCATGAGTTACCTACAGACCGCAACGGATATGATATGGTTATGATCCTAGTTAACTGCTTTAGCAAGCGCCCGTTCTTAATCCCCTATCATAAGAATATTAATGCTAAAGAGGCGGCCTAACTGTATATCTATTATGTCTACCAAATTTATGGACTACTAGATACTATCGTATCTAACCATAGGCCGCAGTTTATATTAGCCTTCTAGAACGAGTTCACCTGGATCCTAGGTATTAGGCTAAAGCTCTCTACGGCATACTACCCCTAGACAGACGGTTAGATAGAGATCGTAAATTAATACTTAGACTAGAGACTCTGGCCCTTTATTAACTACTTTTAGGATAATTAGAGTGGACTACTACCTATAATGGACTACGCCCAGGCAACCCTACCCTATAATTCTATAGGATTTGCACCTATTTAGCTAGAAATAGGATACTTACCCCATACAAGCTTTAACTAGGAGAGACTGGAAGGACTATAGACCGTGCGCAAAAAACTATCTTATGAGGAAGCATAGCAGTATGCTAGACGCTTAGAAGAAGTATGGATAGTAGCCCATAAGAACCTAGAGAAGGCCTAAAAATCGATGGAATAGCAGGCAAATAAGCACAGGCACAAGCCTAACTTTACCATAGGCAATAAGGTCTAGGTTATAACAAAGAACTAGAAAACAGAATGGCCTAGCCATAAGCTAGACTATAAGATGGCAGGACCGTATAAGATTCTTAATAAAGAAGGAAACTTATATAAGGTTAAACTCCTAGACTTAATTAAAGTCCACCCTGTTTTCTTACCAGATAAGCTATAGAAAGCTACAAATAACCTACTACCTAAACAAAAGAATGAGCCTCCACTGCCAATTTAAGTTAATGGCGATGATGAATGGGAAGTTAATAAAATACTAGCCTATAAACTAGTACGAGGAACGCTGAAATACCGTGTCTAATAAAAAGGTTACGATCCAGACCTAACCTAGTACCCCGCCTAGAACTTTATAGGTTGCCCCCAGAAGCTTAAAGAATTTCACGACTAATACCCTAACGAGCCAGGACCCCCAAAGTATCTAGACGAGTGGATAGAGTGCTAATATAGCGAAGATAACAAGCTACCTATCGAGCACATAGATAAGAACACCCCATGGATATATAAAGCCTAAGGGCAGGCTTTTTCGGAGGGGGGGGTAATGTTACGGCGCTAGTAGAAAACGGTACTGGCAAATTGCCGCAACTTGCCGCAACTTGCCGTCACGTGATGGCAACTTGCCGTCACGTGATGGCAAGTTGCCATCACGTGACCAGATGATTGTATATAGCTTTAAGCGGTGCTTCCGTTCTTCCCCTTTCCT
>Ga0307507_10004021_pt1 | contig 26971 bp, 12 predicted proteins | sample 7_EM_MG_FD_207223 | JGI IMG/M metagenome (GOLD analysis project Ga0307507, IMG submission 207223) | Populus trichocarpa ectomycorrhiza microbial communities from riparian zone in the Pacific Northwest, United States - 7_EM | ecosystem: Host-associated > Plants > Roots > Unclassified | place...
TTACTGCCTTATAAAATAGCCCAGCCTCCCCTTTATAAAGCCTTAGTTAACCTATTTACTTAACTAAATATAATATACTAGAGAGTACGGATATAATAATAAAGTAATTAAAGTCCGTTAAGCTCCCTAACCCTCTACTATTATTAGACGATATAGACCTAATCTTTAAGAACTAGAGAATCTAGGTGTAAAAAAAGCTTTATGTTAATTATAACTATTTCCCCTCTAAAGAAGCTAAAATACTCTACCTCTTTAGTTGAACCATTGGGGACGCTTAGTAATACCTTTAGGCTAAGTTTAAGAACGAGTTACCTGTTTGGTTTATATCTGTTAATAAGATAATATAGTATCTAGCTACTATTTATATTAATCTAAATAAAGTATGGGATGCCTATTATAACTATAATTGTCTAATAATAAAATTAAACTAATTCTTTACTAAGTTCTAGACTTAATTCTTATACCTAGTAGGCGAAGGCTAGGTTCCCTCTAAGAACTATTATTTAGACCTATATAATAAGCTAACGGTTTAACTATAAGAGAAGATTATAGTAGCCTTAAATAACCTACTAACCTACTAAAGACTTATAGCCCAATGTTTATTACTAAATTTAGAACTAAAATAAATTGATACTTATTTTAATTAACTAAAGCGGCCCTATAGCAACTATAACCTATCCGCTATACTAACAGGGGCTGGTATTAGAAGACAAACTATAACCGCCCTTATACTAAAAGCGGTTATAACTGCCTACCTATAAACCTTACCTAACCCACTATATACTATACCTTTAACTAATGCTTATTATAATACCCTAATTAACCCTACCATAGTTACGTGCTTTAATTGTGGAAAGGATAGTTACTTTACTATATCCTGCTTAGAGCTAAAGGATATAGGTAATATTAAGGAGATAGAGGAAGAAGAAACGTCTAATAAGTTAGAAAAAAAAAACCCCTAGGGAAAAACCCCCCCCTAGGGTATCTTATTAATTTTAAAGAGATTAATCTAAGTTAGCTAATAGGTAGAAAATGTGACGGTGCTGGGGCAACGCCACCTACCATACTCAGTAGACCCTGACTCCTGCCAACTAATCAGGATTTTCCATCCCCGGGATAGAAAATCGCCATTGGCTCGCTTACTACTAGCGCCTTAGCGACCCCTTTATATCTTGCTAGTCTCTAACAGACTTCTTCTTCTCCTTAGCTTAGTATTCTTATATGGTAGCAATCTACAAGCTTCGGTTTAGAAGCATTTATATAAGCCCGTCACATTATACTAAGCTCTCCCTATATTGCCTGGGAAGGCCTCAATAATATCCCACCCCAAAAAGACCTTTATCTGCAACGACGCGTCAACGCGTTATACTCAGACATTAAAAAACCCACACTACTACGCCTGAGAAGGCCCTGACAATATCCCACTTTATAGGCCAGACTATACTTAACCTACACCTATAAAAGAACCCCGGAATTAAAACCGAATTATATAATTCTAATAAACCTTAGGAAGCTAACAATGGCACCTAAAGCGAGCTTATCTAAAAGACCTACCTCTATCCGAGAGGAACATAAGGTCCAGTTAGGATTAGAAATTAAAGACAATGACAACGTTATAGGTGTATATAAGCAGATTCGTGCCCTTACAGCCAATTAGAAGGTCGATCGTCTTTAAGCCTAAAGCATATAAGAGACTCTAAAGGAGATCCTAGAAAGCCTTACTGCCTTATAAAATAGCCTAGCCTCCCCTTTATAAAGCCTTAGTTAACCCATTCACTCTACCAAATACAATATACTAGAGAGTATAGATATAATAACAAAGTAATTAAAGTCCGTCAAGCTCCCTAACCCCCCACTATTGTCAGACGGCGTAGACCCAACCTTTAAAAACTGGAAAATCTAGGTGTAAGGAAAGCTTTATATTAACCATAACCATTTCCCCTCTAAAGAAGCTAAAATGCTCTACCTCTTCGGTTAAACCATTGGGGACGCCCAGCGACACCTTTAGGCCAAGTTTGAGGACAAGTTACCTATTCGGTTTATATCTGCTAATAAGATAATACAGCACCTAGCTACTATCTATATTAATTTAAATAAAGTACGGGATGCCCGTTATGACTATAATCGCCTAATAATAAAATCAAACTAATCCTTTACTGAGTTCTAGACTTAATTCTTATACCTAGTAGGCAAAGGCCAGGTCCCCCCTAAGAACTATCATTTGGACCTATACAATAAGCTAACGGTCTAACTATAAGAGAAGATCGCAGTAGCCTTAGACGACCTATCAACCTACTAAAGACTCGCAGCTTGATATTCGTCGCTAGATTCAGAACTAAAATAAATTAATACTCGCTCTAATTAACTAAAGAGGTCCTGTAGTGACCGCAACCTATTTGCTACACCAACGGGAGCTAGCGTTGGAAGATAAACCATAACCGCCTTTACACCAAAAGCAGTTATAACTGCCTACTAGCAAACCTTGCCTGACCCGCTATGTACTATACCTTTAACTAATGCTTGTCACAACACCCTAATTGACCCTACCACGGTCACGTGCTTTAATTATGGAAAGGATAGTTACTTTACTACGTCCTGCCCAGAGCCAAAGGATATAGGTAATATTAAGGAAATAGAGGAAGAAGAAACACCTAATAAGTTAGGAAAAGAAGAACCCTAGGGAAAGACTCCCCCCTAGGGTATCCTATTAATCTTAAAGAGATTAATCTAAGTTAGCTAATAGGTGGAAAACACTTTATGGTTCCATATACAGTATCTTAAAATAGATATAGAGTTAATATAACTGCCCTTATTAACACTAGAGCAAATAGCTTTGCCTTTATAAATACTGCTTGTGTAAATAACATTGCTAAGTTCTTAAATATAAATGCTACCTAACTAGAGAAGCCTATTTAAGTAAAAGGCTATAACGGCCAAGCTGGTAAGCTGGTTACCCATGTCTTAAAGCTATATATTGCTATTAATGGACAACGCCAGTTTAGTATCCCCTTTTGTATCCTAGACCTAGGGTCCCATAATATAATCCTTGGCTGAAAATAGATGTCCTACTTTAATATTTAGCTAAATGTTTAATAAAGACAGTTCGTCTAGCCGGAGAGTAGACCAAAGTTACCCTCCTTTATTAGAGAGATCCGTACTAACCGTAAGATATTAGCCGCAAAGGCCGATCCTACCCACTAGTAGGATGTTAGGGACCGCGACCTAGCTTTTGCTTAAGAAGATGCCTATTACAAGGCCGGTAAGAAATCCATACTGATAAGGATACTCCCCTAAAGGACTGCAGTTAAGGAGGACTCTACTTACGGAAGTAGAACGGATAGTAATATAGACAACTTCCAAATTACGGAGATCCGGCCAATGGGGAAGAGGACATACTAATAGGACTTAGAGGATAACCTTTGGAAGATATAACAAAAGCTAAAAGGAGTAAAGATAACGCCAATACACCAAAAGCCCCTAAGGCCGTGGACACCCCTACTACCACACGACCCCCCTATAGTAGATATCGCGGTAATTAGCGCTATAGGTTTCCACTTTAATATGTATCGGAAGGATAATAAGGTCTTTATAACCAGCTTATACAAAATCAACCAGATTATTAACAAGAAGGAAGAAGGGCCAGTAGAGGAAACTAACAAGGAGTTAGTTAAATGCCTCCTCCCTATATACCTCTTAGACCACAGAGACGCGTTCTTAAAAGCAGCCTTGGATATACTGCCCCCCCACTAAACCTATAATTATAAGATTTAACTAGAGGCCGATAACTCTCTAGGCTACAGCCCCCTTTACTAGCAAACTATAGAGGAACTAAAAGCAACTAAGTAGTACTTAATTGATAACCTCTATAAGGGGTTTATTAAGCCAAGTTAGGCCCTTTTTACTTCCCCTATTCTCTTTATAAAGAAACCTAATAAAGGCCTCCGCTTCTGCATTAACTATTAAAAACTAAACGCTATTACTTAGAAAGATTGTTACCTTCTCCCCCTAATTAATAAGACCCTTACACATCTAAGCTGAGCTAAAATCTTTACTAAGCTTAATATCTGCTAAGCTTTTTACCGAATTAGGATAGACCCTATATTAGAGAATCTAATAACATTCTGCACCCGCTACAGTTCTTATAAATACAAAGTTCTTCCTTTTGGACTAATGAATGGGCCAGCTACGTACCAACGGTATATAAATGATGTTCTTTTTGACTACCTTAACAAATTCTGTATAGTATACCTAGATGACATTCTTATATACTTAAACAATAAACTTAAGCACCAAGTTTACATTAAAAAGGTCCTAAAGAGGCTGCGGAATACAGGCCTATAAGTTAACATTAAGAAATACAAATTTGGAGTAAAACGAATAAAGTACCTTGGGTTTATCGTTAGTATGGAAGGAATTAAAGTTAACCCTAAGAAGGTCAAGGCAATACGTAACTGGAAACCCCCTTATACTATAAAAGGTATCTAGTCCTTTCTAGGCTTCTGTAACTTCTACTATTAGTTTATCTATAACTATAGGGTTGTGGCTAAGCCTCTTGTACAACTAACGAAGAACAACACACCTTTTGTTTTTGATGATAACTATACAGAAGCTTTTAAGGAGTTAAAGGACCGACTTACCTCCTCCCTAATTCTCTGTCACTATAACCTAGACCTTGAATTAATACTAGAAACGGACGCCTCTAATAGAATAGTAGCGGGAGTTCTCTTACAGTTATACCTAGATGGCGAGTGGTACCCTATAGCGTTTTTCTTAAAGACAATGGCCCTAGCTAAGTGTAACTATAAGGTATATAATAAGGAAATGCTAGCTATTATACAATTGTTATCCTAGTGGCATATAGAGCTTAAAAGTACAGACTCTTGGATTAAAATCTATACTAATTATAAAGCCCTTAAGTATTTTATAACAACAAAGCAGCTTACCGGTTAATAGGCCAGGTGGGCTGAAATACTCTCCCAATTCTTCTTTACAATTATATACTACCCTGGTAGGCAAAATTCTAAAGCTAATGCCCTTACCTGGAGAGAATAGGACGTGGAACTATAGGATAAGCTAAAGGCTTAGCACCAGACACGTGCCCTCCTCCGTCCTGAACAGCTCGACCTACGTATCCTTAAGGAACTAAACTCTAAATAGAATAAACTGGCGCCTATGGAAGGAGAGATCCTGGATGAACCAATGGGACTAATCGACCGCATTCTAATCGCGAACCGCACAGCCGAATCCCTAAAAGCCCTCCGCGACCAAGCTACGGAAGACGACCCTGATTTGGAAATAGAAGACGGACTGCTCTTATACTAAGAACGGCTTATAGTTCCAGATGTTGATAACCTATAAACAGAGCTAATCTGTGAAGCCCACTGTTAAGTCTCTATAGCGTACCCTAGTCAAGATAAGACCTACTAACTACTAGCGCCTTGCTACTACTGGCAAGGACTCCTATCCGATATAGAACGGTTTATTAAAAATTGTCATGCTTGCAAACGGGTAGATACCCCCAGGGATTAAACCCCTGGATAGTTACGACCACTGCCAGTTCCTAAACGCCCTTGGCAGCATATTATAATGGACTTTAAATCATTCCCAAAGGACAAATATGGCTACAATATAACGTAGGTAACGGGGTTTTGACCGGTCCCTGGGTTTTGACCGAACTAGCAGACCGCTTGCTCTTTCTGGCTAGCTTATTACCTAAAAAAGTATACTGCCGCTCTAGGGGCCAACATTAACTTTCTTAGCTGCTTTCCGCGCCTCAACTCCACGAAATATACCACCAATCTACACCTATGCCTCGCTGGCCTCGAGCACTAGATGCGGAAGATCGTATGTAAGCTGCTCTAACTGCCTGGCGAGTAGGCGGCTTGTATCGCAGCCCCGAAGCCTGTGTGAATGCCCATGGAGTTTCTCCTACTACCTTTTAAAAATGACTCTATGGTAAACACTAATCTTACTGAGTTGCCTACACTAACTAATACCGTATAACCCCTGCTGGCGAGGCAGTAATTGTTTGACACTGTATATATCTTGCTAAAGCCGGGTTTCCATGTTAATTCTATATAATTCGGACGATTGCTACCCTTATCCTTCGGCAAGAAAACTCTAGCGTCCCTCGCTATCACGAAATTGCGCTACTAGGTAAAAATTAGATACGATCTTTCCTAAAACGCCAGGAAGAGCTTTGGACTTGCTATATATAATTAATTGGCTTAGAACGCGCTATTGCTAGCAATAATCCTGCTCTAGTTGAGGGGTTTTTTACTGATTACTCTAGGGCTAAAACTTAGTATAATATTAATAACGCGGATGTATGGAATATGGATGAAACTGGCTATGCTATGGGCTTTGCTTATAGTGCCAAAGTAGTTATATTAAGAGGCAATATTATTAATTTTAAGATAATTAATGGCTCTAGGGAGTGGGTCTTATAGATTAATACAATTAGTATGCATAGGCAGATAATTCCACCGTTTATCATTTTTAAAGAACGCCAGTATATAGAGAATCTATGGTAGGAAGCGGAGGAAGCTATAGGCGAGTGTATAATTGTAATAAGTGAAAATAGATGGTTAAATTAAGAGCTTGGAGTATGGTGGCTGGAGTATTTTAAATGCTATACCTGATAAACTAAGGCATGGCAGAGGGCAGTAAAAGATAGAAATAACAGTAAATATAACGGCTATCAACTCCTAGTTATGGACGGCTATAGTAGCTATGTTAATATTAAGTTTATCGAGTTCTGCTGGTTAAAAAAGATTGTACCAATTTGCCTACTACTGTATTTGATGTACCTCCTCCAGCCCTTAGATCTGGTTATTTTTTTAGTTCTTAAGCGGCTCTATTTATCTAAAGTTAATGAATATGCAGTGTGTGGTATTACTAGTATTAATAGAGACTATTTTCTACGGATACTAGGTGAGATTTGGCCGCAGGTATATACCAGACAGTTGATTATAAGCGCTTTTAAGGCTGCAGGCCTCCTTCCTTTTAACCTGAATTGAGCCCTTGCGCGCTGCTCCAAGCAGCCTATATCTATTAAGCCATTAATGCCTCCACCTGGCTATACAGAGGCGACAATTCTATCCTCCCCTATGCATCCTCCTTTGCCTAATAGTAAGTACGCTTAAGCTCGGTATACGCATACAATCCTTTATCCGGAAACTACGCTAGAGGCAATAGAGGCAGTTGTCTTAAAATTAATATAACACTTATAATCTCTAGAGGAGGGCCTTAAGCTTATGCAAGTTAAAAATAATAATCTTTGGCAATATACGGAGGAGAGAAAGGCTAAGAAGAAGCGTAAACGGAATGTGCTCTCTACTGAATTAGTTCTTACTCTAAAAGCAATAAAGGAGCTTACTACTGCTAGAGAGGCCGCTTAGAAGGCTAAAGAGCAAGCTAAGCTTACTAGGAAACAGCTTAAGAAGGATTGTTAGGCGGTAGTAGAGCTTGCTAAGGAGTAGGTTAAGGCCAGAAAGGCAGCCCGGAAAAGGGTTGCTGATGCAAAGGAGCTGGCTAAGGTTCACTATAGGGAGGCAGGGGAGGCAGGAAAGGTAGTAAAGAAGGCGTAGAAGGACTCCCTTACTGCCGCTAGTATAGCTCGCAGAAAGCATACTAGAGAAGCTTAATTAGCAGCTACTATAGCAGCCAATTATGCAACACTAAAATAATTAACTGCGGATGAGCTCCGAAAGCGGGCGGAAGAATCCTCTACTGCCGCCGTTACGGCTGCGGCTCTTGTTAAACAACTTTAGGAGGCCGCTAAGAAGCTAGCAGAAGAAGCTGCTCTACTAGAGGACCTATAGGAAGGGCAGGAGGACGATGATATAAGTAATTCAAGCGACGAAGAGTCCTCAGATGAGGAGTCTGAGTTGGTTAATAATATTTGGGGGTCAACTTAGTGGCCAATTGAACCCTAAAATACCAAAAATCGACTTTATATAGACTCTATTATATATTTATAGCTTTAAGACTTCTTACCAATGATGCGATGACTTGTGATGGCTTTTACTAGTTATTTACCACCAAATTAGCATTTTGGCGAATTTTGATTTTTAAATCAGTTAAAACCCAGGGACCGGTCAAAACCCCGTTACCTACGTTAGCCTTTGTGGTAGTTAACTGACTAAGTAAATAAGCTATTTCCCTCCCCTACTTTAAGACTACAACCGCAAAGGATATGGCCCGTATATATATTAATAATATTTACCGGATCTATAGCGCTCCTAAGTTAATTGTCTCTAATTGTAGACCCCAATTTATATTAGACTTCTAGGATAAATTCTGCCGCATCCTTGGGATTAAGATTAAGCTCTCTACCGCATTCCACCCTTAGACTGACGGCCAAACCGAGATTATAAACCAGTACCTTAACTAACAACTTCGCCCCTTTGTCAATTACTACTAGGACAACTGGTTGGAACTACTGCCTATAATGGACTACGCACAGCTTACACTCCCTTATAATAGTATAGGAATGTCGCCATTTAAGTTAATCTATGGATATAAGCCATAAACATCCTTTAATTGGGATAGACCTATAGGACCTGTGACGGCCCGCGAACGCCTTAGCTACAAAGAGGCCCAGACATTTGCTAAGAGAATGCATAAAGCCTAGGAGACTGCCCAAGCAATTATAAAAAAAGTATAAGAGAAGAAAGAGGCCGATATAAACCAATATCGTCACAAGGTAGACTTCTACGTAGGAGATAAGGTATGGGTGTTAATAAAGAACTAAAAGACCCAGAGGCCGAGCCGCAAGCTAGACCACCAAATGGCTGGCCCCTATAAGATCCCTAAGAAGGTAGGGCACTCTTTTAAGGTTAAGCTACTAGAGTCAATGAAGATCCACCCTATCTTCTCTCCAAACCGACTACAGAAGGCCGCGGACGACCCGTTACCTAGACAGTACAACGACCCCCTGCCGCCAATTCAGATTGCAGAGGATGAGGAATGGGAAGTTAAAGAGATCTTAGCAGTTAAGAAAGACCGCGGTACCCTAAAATACCATGCGAGCTAGGTAGGTCACGACGAAGATCTAAAATAGTACCCCACATCTGATTTTAAGTACTCTCCCTATAAGCTACGGGACTTCCACCTAGTCCACCCTAACCTCCCTAGACCACCACGCCAATTAGAAAGCTAGATTAAATGCTAGGAAGAAGGGGTGGATAACTATAACAATTTAGATAACAATAAGGAGCTTGGACAACGCCTAAGGGCAGGCTTTTTTGGGAGGAAAAGGTGATGTAACAGTGCTAGGGCAACGCCACCTGCTATACTCAGTGGACCCTAACTCCTGCCAACCAATCAGGATTTTCCATCCCCGGGATAGAAAATCGCCATTGGCTCGCTTACTACTAGCGCCTTGGCGACCCCTTTGTATCTTGCCAGTCTCTAACAGACTTCTTCTTCTCCTTAGCTTAGTATTCTTGTATGGTAGCAATCTACAAGCTTCGGTTCAGAAGCATTTATACAAGCCCGTTACAGAAAATACTTTATAGTTCTATATATAGTATCTTAAAATAGATATAGAGTTAATATAACTGCCCTTATTAATATTAAAGTAAATAGCTTTACCTTTATAAACACTACTTATATAAATAATGTTGCTAAGTTCTTAAATATAAATGCTACCTAACTAGAGAAGCCTATTTAAGTAAAAGGCTATAATAGTTAAGCTAGTATGCCGGTTACCTACATTTTAAAGCTATATATTACTATTAATAGATAATACTAGTTTAGTATCCCCTTCTGCATCCTAGACCTAGGATTATACAATATAATTCTTAGCTAAAAATAGATGTCCTACTTTAATATTTAGCTAAATGTCTAATAAAGAGAGTTTGTCTAGCTAAAGAATAGACTAAAGTTACCCTCCTTTATTAGGGAAATCCGCACTAACTATAAGACGTTAGCCGTAAAGGCTGATCCTACCTACTAGTAGGATATTAGGAACCGCGACCTAGCCTTTGCCTAAGAAGATGCCCGCTATAAGGCTAGCAGGAACTCTATACCGACAAGGATACTCCCCTAAAGGACTATAGTTAAGGAGGACTCTACTTATAGAAGTAGAACGGATACTAATATAGACAACTTCTAAATTACGGAGATCCGGCTAATGGGGAAGAGGACGTACTAATAGGATATAAAGGATAACCTTTAGAAGATGCAACAAGAGCTAAAAGGAGTAAGGATAATACTAATACCCTAAAAGCCCCTAAGGCTATATATAACCCTACTATTATATAATACCCCTATAGTGGACATTATAGTAATTAGTGCTATAGGTTTCTACTTTAATATATATTAGAAGGACAATAAAGTCTTTACTACTAGTTTATATAAAATTAACCAGATTATCGCTAAGAGGGAAGAAGGGCTAGTAGAGGAAACTAATAAGAAACTAGTTAAGCGCCTTCTCCCTACTTACCTCTTAAACTATAGAGACGTGTTCTTAAAAGTAGCTTTAGATATACTGCCCCCCTACTAAACCTATAATTATAAGATTTAGTTAGAGACTAATAACTTCCTAGGCTATAGCCCCCTTTACTAGTAAACTATAGAGGAACTAAAGGTAATAAAGTAGTACCTAATTAATAACCTCTATAAAGGGTTTATTAAGCTAAGCTAGGCTCCCTTTACTTTCCCTATTTTATTTATAAAGAAACCTAATAAAAGCCTTTATTTCTATATCGACTATTAAAAGCTAAATACTATTACTTAGAAGGATTAGTACCTTCTCCCTTTAATTAATAAAACCCTTATATATCTAAGCCGGGCTAAAATCTTTATTAAGCTTAATATCCGCCAAGCTTTTTACTAAATTAAGATAGACCCTATATTGGAAGACCTAATAACGTTCTATACCCGTTACAGGTCTTATAAATATAAAGTCCTTCCTTTTGGACTAATAAATAGGCTAGCCACTTATTAATAATATATAAATAATATTCTTTTTAATTACCTTAATAAATTCTATACGGTATACCTAGATAATATTCTTATATACTTAGATAATGAACTAGAGTACTAAGTTTATATTAAAAAGGTTCTAGAGAGACTACGGAATATAGACCTATAAGTTAATATTAAAAAATACAAATTTGGAGTAAAACGCATAAAGTACCTTGGGTTTATTATTAGTATAAAAGGAATTAAAATTAACCTAGAGAAGGTTAAGGCAATCCGTAACTAGAAACCCCTTTATACTATAAAAGAAATCTAGTCCTTTCTTAGCTTTTATAATTTCTACTATTAGTTTATCTATAACTATAGAGTTATAGCTAAGCCTCTTATATAACTAACTAAGAACGATATATCTTTTATCTTTAATAATAACTGTATAAAAGCCTTTAAGGAGTTAAAGGACCGACTTGTCTCCTCTTTAATCCTTTATTACTATAACCTAGACCTTAAATTAATGCTAGAAACGGATGCCTCTAATAGGGTAGTAGCGGGAGTCCTTTTATAGCTATATCTAGATAGCGAATAGTACCCTATTACATTCTTTTTAAAAACAATAGCCCTAGCTACGTATAACTATAAAGTGTATAATAAGGAAATATTAGCTATTATATAATTATTGTCCTAGTGGCGCGTAGAGCTTAGAAGCACAGACTCTTAGATTAAGGTTTATACCGATTATAAAGCCCTTAAGTATTTTATAATAATAAAACAACTTACCAGTTAATAGGCCTAGTGGGCTAAAATACTCTTCTAATTCTTTTTTATAATTATATACCGCCTTAGCAGGTAAAATGCTAAAGCTAATACCCTAACCCGGAAAGAATAGGACGTGGGGCTATAAAATAAGTTAAAGGCTTAGTACCGGACACACGCCCTCCTCTATACTAAATAGCTTAACCCGCGTATCCTTAAGGAACTAAGCTCTAAATAGAATAAGGTAGCACCTATAGAAGGAGAGACCCTAGATAAATTAATAGGACTAATTAATTATATCCTAACTACAAACCGCACAGCCAAATCCCTAAAAGCCCTTCGCGATTAAGCTATAGGGGGTAACCCTAATTTAGAAATAGAAGATGGACTGCTTCTATACTAAGAACGGCTTATAGTTCTAGATATTAACAACCTATAAATAGAGCTAATCTATAAAGCCCACTATTAAGTCTCTACGGCGTATCCTAGTTAAGATAAGACCTACTAACTACTATTACCTTATTACTATTGGCGAGGACTCCTATCCAATATAGAACAATTTATTAGAAATTATTATGCTTATAAACGTGCGAATACCCCTAGGGACTAAACTCCTAGATGGCTGCAACTACTACTAGTCCCTAAACGCCCTTAGCAATATATTATAATGGACTTTAAATTATTTCTAAAGGACAAATACGGCTATAACATAGCCTTTATAGTAGTTAACTAATTAAGTAAATAAGCTGTTTCCCTTCCTTGCTTTAAGACTATAACCGTAAAGGATATAGCCCGTATGTATATTAATAACATCTACTATATTTATAGCGCTCCTAAGTTAATTATTTCTAATTATAGACCCTAGTTTATATTGGACTTCTAGAATAAATTCTGCTGTATCCTTAGGATTAAGATTAAGCTCTCTACTATATTCTACCCTTAGACTAACAGCTAAACTAAGATTATAAACTAGTACCTTAACTAGCAACTTCGCCCCTTTATTAACTACTATTAGGATAACTAGTTGGAACTACTACCTATAATAGACTATGTATAGCTTACACTCCCTTATAATAGTATAGGAATGTCGCTATTTAAGTTACTCTATGGATATAGGCCACGAATATCCTTTAATTGGGATAGACCTATAGGACTTATAATGGCCTATAAACGCCTTAGCTATAAGGAGGCCCAGATATTCGCCAAGAGAATATATAGGGCCTAGGAGACTGCCTAAGCAATTATAAAAAGGGCATAAGAGAAGAAAGAGGCCGATATAAACTAATACCGCCGCGAGGTAGACTTCTACGTAGGAGATAAGGTATAGGTGTTAATAAAGAACTAGAAAACCCAGAGGCCAAGCCACAAGCTAGACCACTAAATGGCTAGCCCCTATAAAATCCCTAAGAAGGTAGGGCACTCTTTTAAGGTTAAGCTACTAGAGTTAATAAAGATCTACCCTATCTTCTCTCTAGACTAACTGCGAAAGGCCACAGACAACCTATTGCCTAGATAGTATAACAACCCCCTACCGCCAATTTAGATTGCAGAGGACAAAGAATAGGAAATTAAAGAGATCTTAGCAGTAAATAAGGACCGTAGTACCTTAAAATACTGTGTGAGCTAGGTAGGTTATAATAAAGATCTAGAATAGTACCCCGCATCTAATTTTAAGTACTCTCCCTATAAGCTATAAGATTTCCACCTAGCTTACCTAGACCTCCCTAGACCACCACGCAAGTTAGATAGCTAGGTTAAATGCTAGGAAGAGGGGTTAGATAACTATAATAATTTAAATAACAATAAAGAACTTGGATAAAGCCTAAGGGCAGGCTTTTTTAGGAGGGGGGGGTAATGTGACGGTGCTAGAGCGCGTTACCTGCTATATTTAACCAATTAGGATTTTCTATGCCCGGCATACAAAATCGCTATTGGCTCGCTTACCACTAGCGCCTTGGCGGCACTCGCGATATGTCTACCTACTGCCCCTAAACGATTCTTCTTCTTCTTTTTCTCCTTAGCTTAGTATTCTTATATAGTAGCAATCTACAAGCTTTGGTTTAGAAGCATTTATATAAGCCCGTCATATGTAACGTTTTGTAAATTCCTTAAATATATATATTTAGCTGCTATTGACCCCGTCCCATGACATTACATTGCGCCTTTTTTATTACTAACGCCTAGCCTATAACCAATTCTATGTCTTTGCGATACTATAGGCGCTGCTAGAAGCAGCGTGTCTATAAGTTACCTCACTCTATGCTTTTAAAGAATTAATAATAGTAAAACAAAATTCCTTACTAGCTACTATATTAAACTTAAAGAATAATCTAATATCTACGCTAAACCTATAACGCCAATTAATCCTAAAAGGATTTAATTTATTAGCCCTAGCCTTAACCCCTAAAGGGAAGCCTAGTAGCTTAAAAGACTATAATAACCTTAATAAGGTGGACATTAATAATATCTTATCCTTTATTAACTATATAACTATAAATAAATAAGCTAAAGGACTACTACCCATTAAGATTAAGATATAAGATACTAAGATATTTGTAAAAATGGTAGCATAAAAACCTAATAAATACTACCACCTTTTATAGAACTACTATCTAAAGCTTATATAAGCTAAAATGCATACCGCCTAAGACTGTAATATTATTTAAGACCTATAAACTTATAAGGCGCTCGCTAATAATATACGTTAAAAGATTAAAGATAACCTCTATATATCTAAACGCATATTTAATAACTAAAGAAGGCCAAGATTATACTTATTACTATAGTTACTAAAAAAAAGGGTATAATTAAATACTTATAATCCTAGCTTAATAAGCATATTCGCAATAATACTGGATATATCTTTACTATATATAACGCCACCTAAGTCTCTATGCCCCTAGCAACCTTACCTACTTAATGCTTAATAAAGGGTTAGCGCTAAGTAGCTTTACCTAACGGGAACCCCTACTATAGTGGTAATAATAAAAGCCATAATAATTAAACCTAGACTGCTACTATAGGGTTTAATATACGCTACTCTAATCCCTTAATCTTCTAGGGTAACCGTAAGGAATATAGCCACTAGAAGATATAAATCCGCAAGAAACTAACCTAGAGCGCCTACCTTTTCCCTATAAAAGATACTAAGACCAGCTATGTTATTAGATAAATAAAGGGCATCCTATTTAATAGACTCTTCGCTTAATAAAAGACTAGCAGTCCCTAAAGGTAATAGTACTACTAAGAAATCTTTAATAACCTTAACTAAATATACCGCGACTATAACCTAGTGGCCACTAGTTAAGCTAAACTATATACCCTAAAGATAAGCCCCACTAAATTATTTAACAAGTTCTATATTAAATTTTAGGAATATACTAGAGTTCTTACCTAAGATAATACTAAAAATTAGGAAGATCTTTTTAAAAAAGTTACTTATTACCTTAGTTACGCAGCCGCTAGCTATAACTATAATAACATTTATAATATAGTAGCAGCCCTATAAAAGATTAAACAATAGCTAAACTAGATTGCTACTATAAACCCCTACCTAAAGACCTCCTTATAAAAGCCCTCTGGACCTACTAAACTACTAACACCTACTACCCTAAGTAATACTACTAGTCCTAATATTAACCTCTCTATACTAACATTTCTATAGAAGCTACTAGATGGAGAGCGCGAGCTACTCTAGAAGCTATAGTATTGCTATAGATACTATTAAAAAGGCTACTATAGCTATAGCCTAAACTACCTAATAGCTAGGTTTAATAACCGCCGTCTAATACCTAACCCTATACCTTAAACACTAAATATAGTACTATATACCACTACCATATAAAATAAAGATATAGTAATAATGGTAGAGTTAGATATGGAAATAGAAAACGCCAAGTCCTAGCCCTAAGTTATAGGTTAGGACGCCCTAATAATAAGGGGATCTATATATTAGCCTACTTAATAGATAACTTAGTAAAGATAAATAGACGGAAATAGATAGTTTTACCTATAATAGAAACTACTACCAAAAAATAATATAAAAGCTATTCTATAATTAACTGCGGAACTACTAATAAATTTATAGATATCTAATTCGTGCGTACTTATATCCTATCTACCTTACCCCTTACTAAAGCCCGCGCTTTATGACTTGCTAATAGTAGTTATACTATATAGAAGATTACCTATATGGTATAACTCTACCTAGATATAAATAGGCACTAGGAAGAGCTTTAGGCCTATATTATACCACTTACTAACTACCCTATTATCCTTAAAATAAACTAGCTTAAATAACACAACCCCGCTATTAACTGGAAAAAGAAAGAAGTAACCTTTAACTCTAAATACTGTAGAGAGACTTATCTAGGGTATAGCCTAGCCGCCTCTATTTACTCCCTAGGATATTAACCTAAGAAACCCCTTATTACCCTACCTATAACTAACTGCTACTATATAAGTGCCGCGGCCTTCTACTGCATAGCATATAGGAAAAGCTAGACCGTTACTATAGCTTTCTAATTATAACTATATAAGCTTAATAAAGAACAGGACTATATCCTCTATAATAACAGGATAGATATAGTTAATCTTTTAGAAGATAATACCCCTATAAAACTCTATAGACTTTAAGAAATTTATAAAGCTTAAAAAAGGATTTACTAATAAGGAACTCCGCAAGCTCCTCCCTAAGAGATACTATAACTTTATTAACATAACTTACAAAAGGGCGCAGATATACTCCCCCCACATTAACCTAATAACTATGCTATTAATATTAAATAAGGAAAAACGCCACCTTATAAAAGGCCGTACCTAATATTAAAAGATAAACTTCTAGTTATTAAAAAGTATATTAACAAGCACCTCAATAAAGGATTTATTTGTCCTAGTATATCCCTAGCAGCCGCCCCTATCCTCCTTACTAAGAAGCTAGAAGAAGGTATCTAATTCTATATTAACTATAGAGAACTTAACGCTATTACAATTAAGAACTAATACCCTGTACTGCTTATATATAAGACTCTTAAGCGGCTTAGCTAAGCCAAAATCTGTACTAAGCTTGATATTATTACCGCCTTTAACCGCCTTTAAATATAGAAGGGTGATAAATAGAAAACCATATTTGCATTGCGCTTTAGCCAATTTAAATATACCGTTATACCCTTTAGTGTATATAATGGCCCACGCAGCTTTTAAAGCTATATTAATAACACCTTATAGGACTACCTTAATAACTTCTACTCTGCGTACCTAGATAATTACTTATTTACAGCAATAACCCTTTTAAGTATATTAAGCACGTTTAAAAGGTCCTATAGCACCTTAGGGACGTAGGACTTTATATTAATCTAAAGAAGTACAAATTCTTAGTTATAGAAGTAAAATACCTTAGACTAATTATTACTATTAAGGGTATCTATATGGACCCTAAAAAATATATATATAATCACAGAATAGCAAACCCCTAACTATATTAAAGATATATAAGCCTTCCTCAGTTTTGCCAACTTTTATTAAAAATTTATATATAACTTCTTAGGTGTTATAGCACTACTTATAGCAATAATATAAATAAAGGGCCTTTCCGCGAAAGGAAGAAAAATATATTTACATTTTATCTAGACGCCTAAATGCGAGAAGGCGTTCTAAGACCTTAAAAATGCGTTTACTAAAGCACCTATCCTAGCTTATTTTATACCAGAACAACAACTTTATCTTAAGACTAACTTCTTAGACTATGTTAACATAGGCATCCTCTTCTAAATAGGTGATAACGGTCTCCTCCACCTAGTTACATTCTACTTATCTAAGCTTACCCTATAAGAATGTAACTATAGGATTTATAATAAGGAACTCCTTACAATTATATAAGCGTTTAAAGAATTCTAACCGGAACTCTCTTTAGTAGAACCTAATTAGCCAACTAAAGTATTTACAGACCATTGCAATTTTAAGTACTTTATAACTATAAAATAGCTAAACCAACGCCAAGCACGCTGGAATAAGTTCCTCTCTAGTTTTAACTTTAAAATTATATATAGACTAGGAGTATAAGGTACTAAGCCTAATAGCCTAATACACCGCTTGCAAGACCTTCCTTAGTCTAAAGATAATCCCTATAATTAGTTCTAATAATAGACAATCCTAAAAGCACGAAATTTGGCCCTAGGTATACTACCTATAATAGAGCCAACTGTACCTTAGCTTTATACCATAAAACTAAAGTTATCTCCTAAAATTAATAAGCTTATTACTACGGTATATAACATCTCTGTTAACCCATTACTGTATTAACTTATTACTGTAAAGACCGCTAGCGCCTAAACGCCACCTACTAACCTTTAAAGCTTAGGCTAGATTAATATAGCGGCCTTAAAAGTAAAAGAGAATAGGCTCTATTATAGAGGCTGTCTATTTATCCCTAACTTAGAAGCTCTATAACGGCAACTAATCTAAATGGCCTATAACCTCCAATTAAGCGGCTACTTAGGCAAAGGAGGAACCTATAAGCTTCTCAGCCAATACTACTTCTGGCCTAAAATAATAGACTTAGTTAAACGCTTTATAGGCGCCTGCCATAGCTATAAACGCGCTAAGGCCTTTAATATAAAGTACTAAGGGCTATTATACCCTCTACTAATACCTATATAACAATAGGCAGATATCGCCATAGATTTTGTTGTTAACCTACTACCTTATAAACGACATGGCCGTACCTACAAGAACATCCTTATAATAATATACCAACTTATAAAGAAGCGCCACTACGTCCTAACTAAAGGCGTAGCCGTTAGCAATATTACTAACACCTTTTTCCGCGAAGTTTACTAATTACATAGGTTACCTAACTTAATTATGTCTAACTAAGGCATATAGTTTAACTCTAATATATAGAGACAAATCTGCTAATGCCTTAGTATCTCTATTAAGATGTCTATATCCTTTTATTACAAAACTGCTAGGCAACCTAAAAACGCTAATACTAGCATAAAAGCGTACCTATAATAGGTAGTTGCCTATAGTTAAGATAACTGGGTAAATTACCTCCTACTAGAAGAATTCGCAGCAGATAATTACGTCTTAACCACTATAGGACTTACCCTATTTTTTGCGAATAAAGGTTACCACCCCTAATCCGGTATAGAGCCACTAGAACCTATTAATAAGAAACTGCTATATAGAAAACGCCTTAAGATGCTACTTGCTGACTAGTATACAGACTATATAAAAAATCCACTTAACTACTATAAGGGAGAAATGGCCTGGGCTTAAGCAAAGTAGGCCTACTTCGCCGACTATTATAGAACGCCACTACTAGAGATGCGTGTTAGCGACTAGGTATAGCTAGATATACGCAATATCTCTATACAGAGACCTATAAAGTCACTTAATTATAAGAACCTTAGCCCCTATCTAATTAAATAAGTTATTAATAGGGGAGCTGTATATAAGCTAAAGCTCCTATCTACCCTAGCTACCCGTGGGATATAGCCCATATTCCACCTATAGCTACTATACTTTTACTAGCCTAACCCCTTACTAGGACAGATATAGCCTAAACCCCTATTAGTACTAATTTAAGATAAAAACGAAGACAAAAACCATAAGAAGTAGACCATTAAACGAATTATTAACTCTAAATACTTTAGCAAAGGTAGAGGACGGCGGCTCTACTACAGAGCTATCTATGCAGGATTTAATATAGATTAGCCAGAATGGTAACTATAGGAAGACTTTAAAAATTCAAAGGATCTAATTAGCGATTTTTACTATATAAACCCATAGAAACCAGGACTAAGTAGAGATTTCGTGCCTAACCCCTTATAGAAACCCTTATAGAGTTAAACCGTTATATATTGCTACATAAGGGCAAATTACCATTAGATTACTGCAGATTGCCGCAGATTGCTATTACGTAATGGCAAAGTGCAATCACGTAACCAAAAATCGTTAAGATGTCTAGGAACTTTAACTGGCGGTTAAAGTTGTCTAATTAGTTAGATCCTTAGGCGCCAAGCCTTATTATATAACATTATTACAAGCTTTTAGCGATACCCCCTTTTCTTCTCTATACCTTAAGTGTTCCTTCTATATATATATAGTAACCACAGCGTCGCCGGAGCTCCGCCTCTGTAAGAGGGGGGGTAGTGTTACGGAACCCCACCGTAGGGGCCTCCATAGGAGAGCCCCGTGCTCTCGCATACACCTCACATACAGCTTACGTCAGCTACGCGTAGGTATATTACCCCCTTACGCCCTCGACCCTTACGATTGATCGCGCAACGTCTTGTAGACTCCTTGAATATATACGTCTTATAGCCACTGCCCCCGTCCCGTGACATAATACCATCTTTTTATTAAATAGTATAGGTAAGGTAATAAGGAATTAATTAAAATAATTAAGTTCTTTTTTTAAAATGTAAGAGTATATATATTAGATCCCGCCACAGTCGCAATAGATTTACAAGTACTATTGTCTTTTTGGCCTATTTAATAATATAGAGATAGGATATATTATAAGTGTAAAAGGCGCGGCGTAAACAAGTAGGGTCCTTTACTACGATTAAAGCCTAAGCTGGAGGCAAAATATAGGTTAAGGATATTAAATAATAAAATAGGCCGGGCATTAAACAGCGTTATATAAAAGAGGAGGTGGAGGTAAAAGCGCGAAAGCGACAAGTAGAGGAGACTCGTTATGTAAAGATTTATATAGATTAGCATTATTATATACTGCCTAAAAAGGTATTATTTCTAATTGGCTAAGCGGATCTCCAATTCCGTCTATTTACTAGCCTATCCTATTAACTCGCCCACAAAGATCTTCTAATAGGCCTACGCTTCCCCGTTAAAGTCCTTACCTAATATTAGAGGCACAGGATATAAATAAAGGCACTCTAACTATCCATTTAAATTCCTAACGCATTATAACAGCTAGGATTGAACTCCCTCCCTAAAACCACTTCTAGCCTACAAGAATTTGTTATAAGTCTTTATTTATAGTTATTAGGTCACCACTATACACAGCCTTAGCCTTAGCCTTATATTTAAAACCTATAGGAGGCTCTAAGCAATAACTACATTTTATAATAACTTTTAGCCGTTATTACTATATTACTAAACCGTTAACTTCTTAATTCCTAAACATTTTAGGCCATCTTAGAAACCTCCTACCTATAGGCGAAGTTATAGATACCGCTTATTAAACCAAGCCGCTAGTGGCTGCTGTTTAGTTTATAATATCGCTAGTTAGGCATTTTCTAAGCTTTTAATTTACATCGGCTGTAATAAAAACCAACTAATAATAATTAGTTACTCTTACGCAGCTGTTCTTACCCCTAAGTCTATCTCTAGCTTACATCTACCTAAAGCGTCTTATTAGAACCGTTTAACGAGAAAAATATGCATAATATTGCTTTTTTAAACCTTTCCCACTAGGGCCGAACGGCACTCTAATATCTATTAAATATTTTAGGATAAAATAGGCTACTGTCTTCCTCTAAACGGCCCTAAAAATAAATAAGGATAAATAAATATTAAATAGAGATATGTTAGATTAAGATGGGATATTAGGCTAATAAATACGGCGGGTTTTACTACTAGTATATTATAGCAAGTAAACCAAAGCCACTAATAGGTAGCAGATACGGTAAATTTCTAAAAGAGAGATATACTATTACACATAAATATTGTCAGCGCCGCTTTAAATGATATACATATATATAAAAAGGCTATAGGGTTGACTTGCTATAAAAGATATACTAAAGTACGTTTGGACGAAAGACATTTATAAAAAGTGTTAAAGGTTAGTTAAGATATTTAGTGTTTGTTATATGGATTTTACTATACCTTACAGTGTTATCCACCTTTAAGCGGTGTTATCCACTAGCAAATAGCTTCTTCTACTATAAACTACTACTATTTATAAGCGTTATTCACTTCCATATTATCTGCATCCTTTATCTTAAGCGCATTTTAAGAGTCTACCCCTAGGCTCTAAAATTTACTACCTCTGCCTTTACCTGCCTCCACCTCTACCTTAAAGCTTGAAATTCGCTACCCTTTAAGCTTATATCTAATACCTACCATATAATAATATCTTAACGCTATAAACGCTCAGCGTGGTTTTCAATATCAATATTGCCAATCAGATTGATCAATATTGGCGAGTATTGGCGAGTATTAGCGATATTTGTAATATTTGCAGATCCTCTTGGCACCCCTTCAAAAAAAATTAACTTTAACATCGTACGGATAAATTATTAAATATTATGGCTTCCAAAGCAGACTTATTGCTTTTTATACCTATATTAGACTCCCTTAATATAGAAGAGTTGTTAAACTACTAGTAAAAGAAGGCTTTTAACCTACAGATACTAGTTAGTAGGGATTTGCTTCGCAAATCCTATCCTTCCGTCGTGCTTCGCAGTAGGGGGTAAGCTTTAGGCAGAGCCTCGTGTAGAGCTTTAGTAGAGCTTTATGCAGAGGTTCGCGCAGAGCCTTATGCAGAACCACGTGCGGCGTGCAGGCATATAGACGATGATATCTATCACGTATAGATGTTCGTATAGCCGTTCGTGTAGGTAATTAATTAATAAATCAATTAATTGTAGAACCGTTCGTATAGACGATTATAGAGTCTTTCTAGTATATTAGTGCTGCGTGTTAGTAGAGCTTGGAGTGGAGTGGAGTGTAGAGCTTCGAGCAGAGCCTCGCGTACAGCTTTTGAGCAGAGCTTTTGAGCAGAGCTTTTGAGCAGAGCTTTTGAGCAGAGCTTTTGAGCAGAGCTTGAGTAGAGCTCCGTGCAGAGCCTTAATAGAGCCTCGAGCAGAGCTTCGAGCAGAGCTTCGAGCAGAGCTTTAAGTGGAGCTTAATAAGGCTTTGAGTAGAGCCTCGTGCAGAGCTTTGAGCAGAGCTTTGATAGAGCTTCGAGCAGAGTTTTAATAGAGCTTCGAGCAGAGCTTCGAGCAGAGTTTTCGAGCAGAGCTTCGAGCAGAGTTTTCGAGCAGAGCTTCGAGCAGAGCTTCAAGCAGAGCTTCGAGCAGAGCTTCGAGTAGAGCTCCGAGTAGAGCTTCAAGTAGAGCTCCGAGTAGAGCTTCGAGTAGAGCTCCGAATAGAGCTTCGAGTAGAGCTTCGTGTGGAGCTTTTGCAGAGCTTTGGTAGGACGCGTACGATCGCAAAAAATCTAACTACCCTTCTACTGCGCCACCATAAAGCCATTATATAACTAGCTACTTATAGATAACGTAGAAAGCAGAGTAAAGAGGCTATATTAGAGATATAGAGCTTTAATTGCGTATAGTTGTGGTGCAGTTAGGGGTAGTTAATATTTAAATTAATCGATTTTGGTAAGGGAGCGCGTGCCAAGACATTTTATAGTATACAAATACTTCTATACGCGAGAATATATTATAAAACTGCCAATCTATGCCAATAATTTGTATAATATTTATTTTTGAAATAAGTATATTCTTTTATAATAATTTTGTTCAAATTATTGCCAATATTCCAATATTGACACTGCAAATATTGACAAATGCCAATATTTTATTGGCTGGATTTTTGCTTATTGAAAACCACGCTGTAAACGCTATGGCGCCCACAATGCTCCCTATTAGGTAGCGCACTATAAAGCAATACTTATAATAAGTAACCGTAGAAAGCACGAAAAGAGAACTTATATTTACGATAATAAGTCGCCCTATATCTGTATTGATTTAGAATTAATAAGCAAAGTGGCTATAGAAATAGACTTAGGGAATCTACTTAACTAGATACGTTACCGGAACGAGCCTAAGTTATAGCGCTTATTAAGCAAAATGTATACTTATAAGAAAGAAATTAATAAGCAATTAGCAGTAGGTAAGGGCAAAAAAAAACTCTAAAAGCACTGCCTGGACTTGGGAATTGCAATCCTTAAAAATCTTAACTGGGCCTTAATTGGCGTAAAACAAGGTTCTTTACTTAGTTAGGGCTCGTTAATATAGGACGACGCAGATATATAGCATGTAACTTAGAAAGACTTAGACACTATACTTAATGCGGGGGGAAGCTTATTAAAGGTAATTATTATTACTAATATAAGCCCAAATATGGAAGAGATAAAGGAGAAATTCTTTTAGTAGCTGGTAGACCGGCAGGGCGATGTTAAGTATATTAATGTCTAGCTATATGCGCGGGAAGTAGATAAAAGTTCCTTAGCCAGAAAAGAAACCGCTCTGCGTATTAAAGAAAAGCTATTATTATTATAGGGATATAGCTCTACTCTAACTAACAAAAATCCACCATAGAATTTACTAAATCTAGTAAATCTTCTAGAGGAGCTAATACCTAAGATACTAGGGCGATAATAATTCCAAGTAGTGCTAATACTTAACTTATAAATTATGGTGGAGTCTTCCGGAGGTGGAAAAAGGAGAACTATCCCTCTTAGATTTGTCAACATTATGTCTTACTGTGTGTTTACGCTATGCGTATAAAGAGGGTCAGTCTCCAGGCCATATATAGACGCGCTAAATAGCACTTTTATTTGCTGTCTAAGAAGTAGTAAGTTATAGCTATTTGCCTAAGATCTATTAGAACAAGATTTAAAGAGCTTTAAGGAATACGGAGATAGATAGATCCCTTAGCATGGAATCCTTAAAGCAGCCTACCTAAAACTAGGCCATACTATTATAATACCCGCGGGAAAATTCGTTATCTATACGCTAATAACTGTAGAAGACTGTATTATGGACGGAGGGCAGCTTTAGGACGAGCATAAGATGAATAATGTTCTATGAAATATTTATTATATTATAAAATTGCTTAATATTACCAATGAGACATCTGCCGTCCAGTTGCCAACAATACTAGATTAGCTTTTAAGTTTTATAAAGGTAGATTCTAGGCGGTTTATAAGGACCTAAGATACTAACAAATATTTATCATTGATTGAGGGGCTTGTCGCTGATATTAAGTGGGATATTATATACAAATGCAAGCGTTGTTATTTGGAGTCATGCCCGTGCAAGCAAGCATGGGGAAAGGCCAAAGTATGTCATTTAGCCTATTATGGTGGCAAGAGACAACTTTGCAATAACTAGGGACTTCTCATCCCGCGAAAATGTTTAACGTCCCCCCCTGTATAGCGCAAAGCCCCTTATACCGTAAAGAATTTATTGTTTAAGCATCTTAGCTCTCTCCCCCGCGATTCTATTAAGTTAAATTATACTAATAGTATTCTCTAGATATTTCTCTATAGGAAACTAGTATACAGCCTAAAAAATATAATGCTCTTAATTATGCTATTAGTAGTTCTTTTTAAAGTATCTAAAACTGCATTAGCTTTATACCCCTACTGCATTATAACTATCTACAAAATTTTAAATTTTAGAGTATTTAATTAATAGAACTATTACAGGAGAAGGCAGTCCTAGGCTTTTAAAGATACTTAGCCCTTAAAAATATATATTCTAGATTTATCTATACTAACAGGCCTATAGGATGTCTGGGCATGTAAATTTAGCGCGCTTACAAAGTATAGTATTAGATGCTTAGCTAGCTGTATTACGGTCGCTTTCAAAACTAGCTTTTCCCCACGCCACTCTTAGCGGCCATTTTACTAAACTAAGGTAAGCGCTTAATAGAGATGGTACTTATAGCTTATTAAGTGGCGATTTTACGAGCTGCGCTATATGTACCTCTACTCTCCCTCTATCTATGCATTTTGAAATATCTATAAGGGTGTAGCCAGTATGGGTTAGCCGCCCTCCCTATTTATAGTGGCGACATCCAGTTCTAGATTACTTTAATTACCGTTACATATAAATTATAACTATACTTATATAGCCAACTAGCGCCGCATTCGCACTAGTCTTATCCTATAAATTTGAGGACCTATTTAGACGCTGCCACTATTCTCAAATACGATACTCCGCCTATATATCCAACTATATACTTAATCTTTTAATAAGCGACTTTTCATTAAACGATATATGCGAGCCCTATTTACTGTCAAAAAGAACTAGTAATACTTATTAGGTATTGAAACTCACCTATTGCCTACGCTTAAGGAGTACAAGAACTGGCAATTTTATACCAGTAACATTCCTCCCTACGTAGCAAGACACCTTATGTGCCAAGATAAATAAGGGGTACTTTGACTTTAAGTAACTGGAAAGCCTATACACAGAACAGGTATTGCTATATTTCTATAAAAATAATCTCTAGTAGCAAATCCTAAATATCTGGAATCTACTCCTCCCTAAAATTATGTTTGCATCGTCGTCTCCGAGCCTGTTTTATGCAGCGCCTTCCTTCGTGGCGTAACAGACTTCCCTCCTTACAGCGCCCACGTTAAGCCTTTATCACTCCAAATTTTTGTAGAAAGGCCTTGTCTAAATTTCAGAACCTCCCTCTAATGCTAGGAGGTTATCATCAGCCCTATGCGTGCTGCGGGGCGCCATTTCATGCAGGGCCGCCACGTCGATCGGTACCTCCAGCGGAAGCGAACTACTGATCCTGGCTAATGCGAGGTGAGCCTACACGTCTCATCTTATATATCCGCGGGTATTTTACTGTAAGAAATGTGGCTGTGCGGATTGAATAAGCGCTCGGAATATCACCAAATCCGACTCAGGATTGGGAGCAGTGCTAAGTTTACCTCAGCAAGCTCAGACGTGATTCTGTTGGTGCGGATTTTCAATCAGTCCGCAAGCTGACTAACTACGTTTGTGATGCACCACCAGTATCACGTCTGAGCGTATTCCGCGACGGTTCTTAGGAAATCCATAGATATCCGCGTTGCGGAGGTTACAGATATTAGAATAACTCAACACCAATATTTTATATTATTTCCTAAAGTTAATTAATTATATAACAAAACTTAGGCTTTTAGAATATATTATTTTTATTATTTAAGTATTTTCAGGTCTTATAATTAATTTTATTAAAAAAAAAAAAGCGTTATTAGCAATTCTGTAACCATATATAATTTTATTAAACGCTAGCTAATATATATAAAACCTATATAGATCTATAATAGCTACCCTAAAGAACCTATTATAGCCTAGCGGATATATAGTGTCTATATTATAGCATATAAATACCTACTAAAACCTTATTGCGCGCCAACTACCAAGTTACGGATATTTAAGCTAACCTATAGTATACCGCTACAAAAACCTATAGGACGGAGAGGTAGAAGGTTAAATAAGATACTAGAACAGCCGCTACCGTATTAGGTGCCGGAAACTCGAACTCGGAGAGGTTGTACCATAGAGCGGGCGCGACGGTTCCGAATGGATAT
>Ga0307507_10004022_pt1 | contig 26967 bp, 8 predicted proteins | sample 7_EM_MG_FD_207223 | JGI IMG/M metagenome (GOLD analysis project Ga0307507, IMG submission 207223) | Populus trichocarpa ectomycorrhiza microbial communities from riparian zone in the Pacific Northwest, United States - 7_EM | ecosystem: Host-associated > Plants > Roots > Unclassified | place...
TTTTACGCGTCTATACGTCCGAATACACCTTCGAAGCTGCGTACTACCCGCAATGAGCCCGCAGGGGTCTGCTGCGAGGTCGCAGGCATCACAGGGTGCAGCAGCACGCGAGGCACTAGCACCGCAGCCCGTACCCACAGAGCCACCGCAACAAGAGGTGGCGAAGCTGATTCAAAAACTAGATAACCTACTCCTTCTAAATGGCAAAGAACTCGAGCTTTAGGAGGAGCTTAAGGCAGAGGCCAGCAAGCTCTGCTTACCTCCACGAGTTACGGCTGATAACGATCACATTTAAAAGCTTACGGAAGCCGTTGCGGACTTAATTAAAAAACAAAACCAGCTAGCAAAGCCTCTGGCGCCGACAACCTATGCCGTAGCTTTACAGGCAGGCCTCCCTCCCTAAATAGGCCTATAGCCGGTCTATGAAGTCCCCACGCGTCTAACCCGCGAACTCGTTATACGAAACCTAGGCGCGTCCCTACAGAACCACAACCGCCTAATTAGCTAGATCGTAGAAGAGATTAACAAGAGTAGGAGCCCAGAGATTATAGGTAAGGTATTAGCAGGGAGGAAGCTGCCAAGTGGAGACATTATAATAATAGTGGATACTGCCTAGACAAAGGAACAACTAGAGTAGGATAATAGATGGCTCTCCGCTATCAATCTAACGGTAGAAGTAAACTATAGGAAGTTCCCTGTTATAGTCTATAGGATAAGAATTACATTAGTAGACTGTAGTAAATAGGACAAAGCAATCCGCCAGATACTAGGGTAGAATAGATATCTTAGCAACAAAATTAAAATCCTCCGTATATAGTGGCCGAAGAAGCCCTTGCGGCTAGGGAAAACAACTATATACCTTATTATTAACGTAGCAACCCCTAAACAAGCGAACACGCTTATAGATAAAGGGCTTCTTTTTTAGAGTAAGCTAAAGGATTACAAACTTTATTATGGGGACTGCCGGGTTACTCAGTGCTATAACTATTAAAAGTATGGCCATACAGCCCGATTCTGCAGCAGCTAAAAGAAATGCGGACTTTGCGTGGCGCTAGGACACAATAATAAATCCTACGGCTTCTATAACAACCCTATAAAACACTAATACGCGAACTGTAACCTAAGCCACCCAGCTTAGTTAAGTAGATGTAAAGTACGGAGTGAGTAGGCAGATAGGGCCCGCCTAGCGTATATAACAAGACCAAAACGGTACGTAAGCTCTGCGAGTAGTATATCCTCCTACCCACTACTTAACCGCACCGGCGGTACCCCTAGTAGTACACTTAGCAGCACTATACAGAGTAGCGCCCTAATAAGCTCCTATAGGTTGGTTTTAATCCTAAGCACACAGGGACCAGAGGAGTAGTTACGCATAGAAGGAATCTAGGTAGGGCAGGTTAGGCCTACTAGTATAGTTACTAGAAAGCGCGGCCGCAGCGTCTTTATAAGGGGTTTGAGAAATCTAATAGGTAGACCGCTAAATAGGCCGCGGGCCGCCCAAAACGATTAGGACATTATAGTATACCTTATATAGAATAATAAAGAACTATAAATACACTCCGAGTTGTATAGTATAACATGCAGAAAAGCAAAGATAAGGTAATAATGCCGTTTATCACGGAAGTAACGCAATAGGGGTATGAAATTCTAGTAATATAAGAACCGTGGTAGAACTAATAAGTAAACGCAATATACTGCCTAAGTAGCTGTGGTTACTGGCTAGCCTACCTAAGGTGCTTTAAAAGCCGCGCGTACTTTTTAGTAAGTAGGCAAATCCTAATATTAAAGTGGTTGGTCTAGTACCCTTACCTAGATATAGCCTCCCTTACACTATAAACCGGAAACTATATAGTGCACATCTATAACGTCTACTTAGCCGGCCTGGGAGGACTTAGAATAGTAAATTAGGAGTTGCCTATCTACTACCTTTTATAGCTACTTAACGAGCCAGGAGAGTATATAGTTATAGGAGACTTTAACTTATACTACCCTATCTAGGGTAGACCGCAGTGCCTTAAGTAATATAATATGGCGGATAACCTTATCCGCATTACCTATAAAGCATACCTATAGCTTCTTACCCCACTAGGGGTAGAAATATGGGAGGCTAGAGGGGCCGTAAGTATAATTAACCTAGTATTTAGATTAGCAAATATGGCACGGCACCTTATAAGCTGCAAAAAAGATAACCAGCTTAAAAGCGGCTCAGACTACTATCTAATTACAACACTTCTTGCCCTAGAGTCGCCTCCGCAAAGCTAGCAGCAACGGCAGCAGCGCTGTAACTGGAAAAAGATAGATTGAGACGGGGTTGTAGTAGGTATAGAGCACCTCCTGTAACTAGGCGCCCTTGCCACAGCTGAGGAAATTAAAGACTATATAACTAACCTTTTAGAGTTCCTAGAGGGCGTAGTTAAGAGAATAGTACCGGCAGCTAAGGATACGGTAGGCTACTCCTGCCCCTAGTGGACGTAGGACATAGAGGAGGAGGTATAGGCAGCTAGGGTAGTAAGGCGGCAGGGGGTCTTAACGGAAGAGCTATGGATAATTAACCTATGTAAGAAGAATGTAATCCAAAGAGTAAAAACAGCGTAGTTTTAACAAAGCGTCTATAAGGCCGTAACTAAGCCGAATGGTATCTAGAAGCTAGTCTATTAGGTAAAAGAGCGCAGCTACCTACTACCTAAACCGCCCGTAATCCCATTACTACAGAAAGTAAGAAACAAAGAAACAATTTAGGTAGCAGATATAATACAAGGGAAGGCCAACTTATTTTAGGAAAGGTTTTTCCCCTAAGAACCCGAAGCTGATATAAGCGATATAGAGGGGTACTAGTACCCCCTGCCCGTAGAATAGCTCCCGTATATTAATAAGGATAATGTATAAAGGGTAATAAGAGACCGCCTCCTATACAGCACCCCTAGGGCTAATGGTATCCCAAATGCCTTCCTTAAGGCGTTAGGACAGCCATTTGCTGAAGCAATAGCGGCCCTAATAAAGGCCTATTGGGAGAAGGCGTACTGGCCAAAAAAATTCCGCCAAGCCCATACGGTTGCTATTAGGAAGTAAGGAAAAGATAACTACTTGCTACTAAACGCCTGGAGACCTATAGCCCTACTAAGTATAGTAGGTAAAGTTATAGAAGCAGTTACGGTAGAATAGATACGTTGTATAGCGGAAGAGTATAATATGCTACTAGCCTACCAGATAGGAGCCTAGGAGAAGTAATTAACAGAGATAGCCCTAGACCTCTTAGTCAACCAAGTATAGACAGTTTGGCAGACAAAAGGTAATATAGCGTTACTACTCTCCCTTAATATTACTGGAGCCTTTAATAGGGTAGTACAAAAGCGCCTATAGCACATACTACGGGTAAAGGGGATCCTAGAGGAGCTAGCTGCCTAGGTAAAAACCTTTATAACGGATAGATCTATAACGCTAGTACTCTTAGATTGGGAAACGGAGGAGTTCCTAATATCCGCAGGCATCCCATAGGGGTCTCCCCTCTTACCTATCCTGTTCCTCTTCTATACAGCAGAACTACTAGACCTCTATAATAACCCATAGGAGAGACTAAGCGCTAGTATATTTATAGATAATACTAACTTACTTGCGTACGGTCCGTCTATAGAGGAAAACTGCCAGATCCTAATACATGGCCACAACCACTGCCTTAACTGGGCGCGCCGCTACGGCGCTAGCTTCGCCCTAGAGAAGTATAAGCTTATACATCTATCCTGGAACCTAAAGCAGTTTAATATGCAGGCCCCTCTCCCCCTATTAGGGGTAGAGACTAAGCCTGAGGCCTTAATACGCATTTTAGGTGTCTGGCTTGACCCACGGCTAAACTAGGGGGCACATATAAAGGAGATATAAAAGAAGATGAAAATGCATATGAATGCCCTACTACGGACAACAGCCTTAACATGGGGAGCTACCTTTGTACGGGCAAGGCAGATCTACAACGCTGTAATCCGGCCTGCTATTGCCTACGGAGTAGTAATCTGGCACACGCCTACCCTAATTAAAGGTCCTAAAAGCACTAAACCTATAGGCCCAGCTGTAAAGCTAGCTAAGATTTAAAATAAGTACCTAAGAGTAATAGTAGGGGTATATAAGGCAACTCCCACCTTAGTTCTCGAAACTAAAACCTCTATACCCCCGCTAGATCTCTACCTAAATAAAAGACTCGCAAACTTTAGGTTTAGGCATAAAGAAAAGTTAGTTACGGAGGCTTGCGTATAGATACAGGGGAAACTAGCCTAAAGATAAAGATAAAGACGGGGTTAAAACCAAAACGGAAATATATATATAGAGGGAGAGAAACGGACCTAGTGGGCAGAGGAGTAGAGGCAGCAAAAACAAAGGATAGAGATGCCACTTCTAGTAAGCTGGAAGAGAAGATAGGGAGCTAATTGGCCAAAATGGGGACTTATAGGGGTAGGGCCACCGTTAGAAGAACCGCTAAAGATATATAAGGAGTTTAAGAAAGCAGAAAGCTTAGTTTTAACGCAGATATGGACGGGATAGATAGGGCTAGCGGCCTTTCTAAATAAGGCTAGGGTACCAGACTTTCCCTCCCCTATATACCAGTGCGGCTAAGCCAAAGAGACGGCGTTATATATTATAGTCTACTGCCCCTAGTTCGCAGAGCAGAGGCAAGGGCTAGCGGTAGGCCGCCTAGAGGTTAAAAAACTAGCTAGTACGGCCAAGGGAGCGAAACGGCTCGCAAGATGGTTCCTATAACTACGGGTCCTACCGCAGTTCTACTATACAGAGGAGCTCCTGCAAGAGGAGGAAGAGAAAGAAAGGGGAGTAAGTAGGCTAGCTAGGTAAGAGGCTTGCCGAATAGAAGGAGTAGGCGTCTGCAGACGCCTTTTCGATACTTATAGGCTGCGAAGTAGACGGCAGAGAGTGTATAATAGGCCGAGGAGGGGGTTTTTTGTCCCGTATTGGGTTTTCCCATTATGTAAAATAGGAGTACCGCATGGCCACAGAGCTAAATCGGTGTAAGATTAATAAATAAATAGTAAAGCCTAAGTCCACCTATTTCTCTTTAATTAACTTAATTATAGGAAGAAGCTATAGTAGGTTATTAAGAACCTACTTAATATTTTTAGATTAGAGGTGGTTTTATATATTAATACTAAATATTAGCCAGTCTTCCTATCTAATAAGCTTTTAGATAGAGGCTTAGGCGGTATATTTATTGCTTATATTAATAAGGCTTATAGGTAGTTTATAGTAGGCAGTCTATAGGCCTTATTATAACAACGTTATCAGATTTATTTTCTTTATAAGAAGTGTATATATTGTTACGGACAGCTTAAGTACGATGTTACGACTACTTGGAGAAGAGTTGGCGGAAGCTAGTTAGTTAATATAGGCACGGTCTAGGATGGAACTGGTGGAACTATATAACAAGGAGTGGTAACTAAGGTTACGTAGTGTACTACGTATTAAACGCAAGGAATGGGAGGAACTTATATACCTTACGTATAACACGTACCTCACGTATAAGAGAGGATTTTATAGGAGTATAGTTGTGTATTTAAAGGACCTCAGTCCCTACTATAGATAGTTCTCTTCTTGTAGTGAATCTTAGAATACAATTGGAGTTAATCTGTTAGGCAACTACTCCACTAGTTATTATTATATTATTGACTTTTTGTTTATCTATATACCTAGCCTAATAATAGGACCCACCGTAGTTCTTGCTATAAGGTTCCGTTACATATTTACTACCTAGTTATAGTATTAATAAAGTTGAACAATATGCCACCTAAAGCACCAGTTACGATGTTATCGACGGCAGCAACTACCTTAGGATTAGGAGACACTAGTATAGCAGATATAGACTTACAAGTAGTTACAAGAGGTTAGTTACAGGAAATAGTGGATCGCTTATTAGATAATAATAGGATACTTAAGGAACGCATTAATAGAATTAGAGTAGCAAAGGTTAAGTTACCATCAGTTAAATAATTCTTAGAAGAAAGGTTAAAACTTAAGGGATTTCTTATATAAATGCACTTCAAGGTTATATAGGAAGGAGTAAAGTTGGCAATACCTATAGATTAAGTGGCGTACGCAGGATTGTTCTTAATAGGAAGAGTACTAGAATGGTTTAAATCTTACCTTATAGAGATATAAGTTAGCGGTATAACAACTACTAACTAAGACGTATAATTTATGTTTACCAGTTAGAACGGGTTTGTAGAAAGGCTAATATAGATATTTAGAAACCTAGAAGTATTAACTATAGTAGAACAAAAGCTTTAAAACTTAGTATAACGTTCTTTAGTAATTAAGTATATAACACAGTTCCAAACACTTATAATATAGGTTAAGTGGAATAATAAGGCGCTTATAGCATAGTATAAATAAGGACTTAAGGCTAAAGTCTAAGACGTAATTATCCTAATAGAAGATGCGGAAAGTCTATAAGACTTAATAGATTAGTTAATAAAGATTAATAATAGGATCTATTAAAGGGAACAAGCTAAGAAAGGGCAAGATAGAGTTCTATAGTTATATAAGGCGCAGAGTACGTAATAACAGATATAGAGCTAACAACTATAAAATGGCGCAGAGCTAATAGACCTAAGCGGTACCAATAAATTTAAGAGATAGATAAAGAAACCATAGAAACCTAGAGGTTAAGGATTAAGTAATTATAGGACTAGGGAGCAGAGGCCAAACCAGGGATCTTAGCAGTAGAAGACGTTTAGGCGGACTCCATAATAAGAAAAATGGTTTAAAGATAGAGCTTATATAAATTACGGAAAACAAGGTTATTTCGCTAGAGACTATAGAGGTAGTTAGAGTAACTACGCGGTAAAGGGCACTAGGTCGTTAAAGTATAATAATATAAATATAGGGATATTACGCGGGACTAAAGAGTGTTCGATTAAACACTTCACGTTTTGTTATAACAACGTATGCCAAATTTATAAGAATGCTAAGTATGGCGTAAGCTATTAGCCATAAGAGCTAGAGTTAAGAGGGCTTAAAGGAACTAGAGAGTTAAATAAAGAATAAGATTAACTCTATAAGCTAAATTAAGATATTAAAGTAATATACAGATAAAGATTAGCAATAATGATAATAGAGTTAGAGTACTTATTAATTAATAATAACGAGGAAGAAAAGGAGGCTAACTAGAAGCACTTATACCTTAGTAACGCAACAAAAGTAGAGACTAAAACCACTATAGAACGCGGATTAGTAATAGGTATTATAATACCATTAGATATAGCATCTATCGCTTTATAAGATAGAAGGAGTAACGTCTAGAGATAACTAAGTAAGTAAACAACTACTAGTGCTAGCTTACCACTTGTAAAAGGTAAAAGGCCACAGGTCTAAGATTCTTAAGAAGAGATAAAGAAAGCTCTAGACTTATAAGATATAATAAGAATAGCTTAAGACCCCATAACAAATAAAAACTAATAGGAAAGAGTAGTAACTCAGTTTAGTAACAAATAAATAAGTATAGAACGCAAGTTTAAGAACTACAAGTTTGGAGAATAAATAAGAACGTTAGTAGGAAGCCAAGATTTTAACAAATAAATAAGGACTATAGCAATTCCAGGTAAATATAGTATTTAGCCTAAAGATTAAAGAATTAATATAGAGATTAAGAAGCAAGATAACTTTAAGGATCTAGCTGTAAGACGCAGAAAACAAAAAACTATAAATAAGTTTAGATAAAGAATTATTGCATAGTAAGAACAAAAGCTAGACAGAAGGTTAGCTATGCTAGGTTATATAAGGGATAGAGCACCCATATAAAGAGTTACTAATAAGCCTAGTGCAGGGACGCCTAAAGTAAAGTAGTTAGATAAACTAAAACAAGAAGAGAATCTAGACATTCTAGTTAGGTTTAAAGAAAGACATACCAAATAATGTTATGATATGGCGATAATAAGGTACTTTCTTATAGACAGACCATACACACTAAACTAGTTATACGGAAAGTGGTATAGGCAGCGACATAACAATAAATAGAAAGACTTTTATATATAGCTAGACAAAAAAGTTGTTTAAGACTAACCCATTATGGAAAAACGTATAAGTTATATTAAAGGAGCATTAATTATAATATTAAGAAACCTAGAAGAGGGATCTAGGGACTAGAGTGGAGAATAATAAATCTTAGTACCTATAGCAGAAATACCAGTAGTTAAGTTAACTAGGTATAGGTTTAAACTTAAGAATAAAGATAAGCTAAGAGTTAACCTAAGTTACCTAGCGCATTATACGTTATTATAGATAGCTTATATAGATAATGTGTATAATATATATAGGGCACTAAAAGATAAAAACTATAAATACCTAGTAAGGATATATTAGGCACTAGAGGAAAAACGGTTTAGAGACGCTAAATATATATATAGATAGCACCTAGTAGAAGTATAGAGTTAAGGGGACCTAATACTTTAACTAGGAAGATTCCTTATAGAAGAATACCTAGATAAATAATAGTGGTAGGACTACCTAGAGAACACTTATCCATAGTATATAGAGGAAAAGAAATAAACTAAGTATTAGCTAAAAGTGGACTAAGTATAGACAGGATCTAGCAGCTAATAGTTAGGAAAAGGGGAGGCCTACAGAACTAGAGGGAACTAGTAGTAGAGCCTTAGACCCTTAAGGGAATCTAAGGACAATACCTAAACTTATAAGTTAAGTGGCAAGATTAACAGTTCGAAGCACTAATAGACAGTAGAGTAATAAGAAACCACATATCACCAGCAGTAGTAGAAAGGATAGGGTTGCTATATAGATAAAAGGAATACCCGTATCCACTTATAATGATTTTAGGAGATTAGATAGCCTATAAAGAAGGTATTATTAATCTTAAAATAGGACCTATTCAGTTAACTATTAAGGGGAGATCAGTTAGGATGTCTTTTAATATCTTACTATTAGAAAAAGACAAGGCGATACTAGGAATACCTTAATTATAGAAATATAATCTAAAGATTAATTGGGTTATAGGTTAGGTTAATATTAGAGATACTTAATAACGTAAAGTACGGCAGTAAACCAAGTTAGTGTAGTACCAAGTTAAAGCGACGTATAAAGAGACTAAGTAAGGCTTAAGTTATATACTAAAAAGATACCATAAGTATGGCAAAAAGTTATGGTCACCAGAAAGTAAAAAACTATTAGAACACGCAGTATGGGACTATAAGATAGAATTGGAACTGGGAATAAGTCTAAAGTTCTTTCTAATCTATAAGCTCACTAAAACCGAGTTAGTGGCACTTAAGGAGTTTATCCAGGAAAACTTACGAAAGGGATATATTAGACTATTATAGTTATTAGTAGAATATCTAGTACTATTTATGCCAAAGAAAAATAGAAAACTTAGGATGTGTATTAACTATAAACAGTTAAACAGCATTACTAGAAAGGATAGGTATCCTTTACCCTTAATTAGTAAAATCCAAGACCAAATAGGCAACATAAAAATCTTTACAAAGATAGATCTAAGGTAGGTGTATTATTAGATTAGAATTAAGAAAGGCAACAAATAGAAGGCAGCCTTTAGGTCAAAGAAAGGACTATATAAGCCGTTAGTTATGCAGTTTAGGCTTATAAACGCACTAGTAATGTTCTATAAGCGAATTAATAGCGTGCTAGGAGAATACCTTAATGAGTTTGTTATGGTATACCTTAACAACATTATCATCTACTTAGAAAGTAAGAAAGAATATAGAGAACACGTTAAATAGGTCTTAAAGAGACTATAGGAGGAACAGATACTAGTAGTAATTAAAAAATGCGAGTTCTTTACTAAGAAAACTAATTTTATAGGATTTATTATTAAACTAGGAAAAATTAGTATGGACCTAAAGAAAGTCGAAGCTATAGTAAGTTGGTAAGAACTAGAGAACGTTATATAGTTAAAGTTATTTCTAGGGTTTTGCGACTACTATAGGAGGTTTATAGCATAGTGGTTAAATAATATTAAGCCATTTACAAGGCTAATAAAGAAAGAGGAGCCGTGGGTATAGGCTAATAAGTAAAGGAAGTTATTTAAGGAACTTAAGAAGTTATTTACCTAGGAACTAATCCTTAAAATTTACCAACTAAAGTTAAAAACGGTTATTAAGACAGATATATTAGACTTTACACTAGGAGCATATTTACTATAGAAGTACTAGGACGCATAGCATCTAGTAGCATACTATAGTTAAAAGATAACACCACTAGAACTAAACTATAACATCTACAATAAGAAGTTATTAGGTATAGTTACAGTATTAAAGAAATAAAAAGCATTCTTACAAGGCACAGAGAAACTATTTATGGTTAAGACAGACTATAAGAACCTTACAGAATTCTTAACAACAAAGGAACTTAACCAAAGATAGGTTAAATAGGCGGAAATACTTACAGAATACTATTTCGAAATTTAGTATACTAAGGGTATAGATAATACACAAGCGGATGCTCTAAGTAGGAAAGCTAAACTACAAAATAACAAAAAACTGTTAGGGGCTATATTACAAAAAGATAAAGATAGATTAATTAGGTATAATTATCCCAAGATAATAGTAATATAAGAAAGCCAGATCCACGAATTACCAGAAAGTAATTAAATATAGAAGATTTAAAAAGCATAGGCAGAGGATCTAGACACAAAATAGTATAAAAATAGAAAAGCAACCTATATTCCAAGATCTATTATAAAGGAGTTTATTAAGTTATTTTATAAAGGACTAACTCAAGGACATAGTAGAGCTATAGGCTTAGTATTAAGACTTTAAAAGGAGTATATTATCTAAGAAATCTGGGGACTAGTGAGATAAGTTATAAAAAAATATTTAGATTACCAAAGAAACAAACTAACAAGGCATAAGCCGTACAGAGGGCTATAACCTATTAAGACACCAGAGAGACCATAGGAAGTTATATTATAGGACTTTATTATTAAGTTACTAAAGTTAAAAGATCTTATTATAGGGCAAGATTATAATGCGATCTTAGTAATAGTAGACAAGCTTATAAAGTAGGGGTACTTTATAGCGTGTATAGAAGGGATATTAGTAAAATATGTCACTAGAATCTATATTAAGAAAGTATTTATAAAACACAAAGCACTAAGTAAGGTTATATTAAATAGAGATTTAAGATTTATAGCAGTATTCTAGGAGGTATTCTTGGCGGAATAAGGGGTTTGCGCAGTAACCTTAACAGCGTATTATCCACAGATGGACGGATAGACAGAAAGATTAAACTAGATACTAGAACAGTATTTAAAGTACTATATTAATCACGTATAAAACAATTAGGTATTGTTACTACCAGTTATATAGTTTATATACAATACAACACTATAAGAAGGAATAGAAACGTCACCATTTAAGGCGAATTACGGGTATAAGTTAAGGTCATCATTATCGCCATATTAAGTAAAGAAAATAAGTAGCATAGCCAAGTAAAGAATGGAGACTTTAATAAAGCTTTATATAGACCTTAAGGAAACAGCTAAACTAGTACAAGAACGAATAAAAAAGTACTATAATGCTAAGAGATCTGAGGGACCAGATCTTAAGAAGGGAGATAAAGTATAGCTATTATACAAAAACTTTAAAAGTTAACGACCAAGCAAAAAGTTAGACTATGTTAGACTAGGACCTTTTGAAATCACATAGAGAATTTTATTAGTTATATATAAACTAAACCTACCAGCCAAAATAAAAATCTACCCTATATAGCATATCGCAATGCTAGAACCGGCACACGGGAGTATTAAACCACTAGTCTATAAGGCAGACATATATAGAGGGTAGAAAGAAGACAAATAGCAAGTTTTAAAGATTATTAGTTATAAAAATGTAGATAATAAAACATAGTACAAAGTAAAGTAGATAGGCTATAGTAAGACTACCTAAAAACCACTAAGTAACCTAAAAAACGCTATAGGAAAGGTATAAAAGTATTAAAAGAAAGCAAGTTAGGAAGTATTAAAAAAAAATCACTAAAGGATAAGTTACCTAAGGGGGACCTAGGAAGAGCAACTACTATATTACTTAGAGTTGTTTTCTTCTCTAAAAACTCTACTCTCTTATTACCTAACTTAGTAAGGCCCTGCTTAACTAGCTTCCACTCCTTAGAACAAACCTTCTTATAAACTTTCTTAAGATGGAGTAACTAAGCGGATATTATAATCCGAGTATCTAAGGCTTTCTGCTCCGCGTCCTAAGAACGCTTAAGCTCAGCTAGGGCCTACGCTAGGTTACCATTAAGCTTTACAGTGGTAGATTAAATACAAGACCCTATAATAAGTTACTTAGGGAACTTAAAGACTATTAAGAGTTATAAGACGTGTATACTTAGTATTAGAAGTAAAGCGAACGTCACATAATAATTAAATATTGGATTTAGTGCACTCCAAGCAAGAAGAGGGTTATTAAGATAAAGGACTTGCTAGCACAACGTAAACTAACCCCTCTTTCGCACAACAAGAATAAAAAGAAGGCATTACTTTACCTAGCGATAGTATAGCAGCAATAGTGCGAGCACAACGTTGCGCGTGTAAAGAAGAAGAGGCTTTAGGTATAATAAATAAAAATATTAACTAAATTAATTAAACGGATATTATACCTCTAGTAGATAACTTAGAGATGTTAGGAATCTTTAAGGACGAAGATAAAGAGAAGGGAGATAGTGTTACGGACAGCTTAAGTACAATATTATAACTACTTAGAGAAGAGTTAGCGGAAGCTAGTTGGTTAATACAGGCATGGCTTAGGATAGAACCAGTAGAACTATATAATAAGGAGTAATAACCAAGGTCACGTAGTATGCTACATATTAAACGCAAAGAATGGGAGGAACTTATATACCTTATATATAACACGTACCTTACGTACAAGAGAGGATTTCATAGGAGTACGGTTATGTATTTAAAGGACCTCAGTCCCTACCGTAGATAGTTCTCTCCTTATAGTAAATCTTAGAATACAATTGGAGTTAATCTATTAGGCAACCACTCTACTAGTTGTTATTATGTTGTTAACTTCTTATTTACCTATACACCTAGCCTAATAATAGAACCCACTATAGTTCTTGCTACAAGGTTCCGTTACATATATAGTATAAGTTTTAACTTAATATATTCTTTAGCCGTTATAGGCAGTTCTAATAAGCTTCTTCTAATCTGCTACTAATACAGTTATTATAAGGCTTTATTCTTAAAACTCTATCATTCTATAATAATAATAGTAAGGTTGTCTACTAAATGTAAGGTATCCTCCTAAGCCTCTAGTGCCGCCATTTATTATAAGCTATATTAGGCTCGTCCTTAATAGGATCCTCTTATCACATTTAGTATAGAGTCCATCGTTAGCAGCTACGTAGCCGCTTATTATAGGTTTTTGGCGTCATAAATTGGTTAAACGTTTAACAACTTTTTAACGCCCGTACGGTAATATTGCGATAGCAATTATCGTAAATAATAAAGTAATTAGGTTTAGCTCGTCAGGCGCAAACCTAGGCTCATAACCTATTAAAATAAGGTTATTAGGGCTAAAACTCTGTGCATTGCTTATTTTCTATATAGGTGGTTGAAGAGATTTCAAGGAACTTCGACCGGCGGTCGAAGTTCTCTGATTGGTCAGATTCCTGCCAAGAGGTTCTCCCAAGTCTCATCACGTGATATCGTTGCGGGCTTGTTTTCCAACACCTTATGTATATTAGGGCTCTTAGAGCCACCTTGAATAAAACAGATCACTCGTTCAATTCTGTGTCTCTACCTATCAGCTAGCTTATGTCATTTGTCGTGATACCCGCCTGGCTGAAAATAAGCAAGCAAGCAAGCAAGCCCTTCCTTTGCTTGCTTGATTGCCCAAAATGAGGCCTCTTGCTTGATTGCTTGCTTACTGCCAAGACAAGCAAGCAAGCAGGGTTTTGCTTGCTTATCAGCAAGTCTGGATACGGGCCGTATCTTTACGGAGCTGTATTGTGCCATAGTAGACCTTTGCCTACCAACCAAACCCTTGCGAACTCTTAATTCTTTTCAACAACTTTAGCTGCCTAGGACGTCAACCAGGGTGTCAGATGCTGCAAAGAATGACAGGCAATTTATTTAGCCCAGGAGTGGGCGGATATTACGATTATACAATTTACTTTATCTTACGGCATCCCTCAGTAATAAGCCCATACCGGTGATCTAGTATAATTATGTGTCGCCAGCCTCTCCAAGCTCACGCAGTCAGTTCTCACAAAACCCGGCGTAACAGCATAGATCACGGTCGCGCCGGGGTTGAACGGAGACGAGCATACCATAACGCCTCCCTTAGTTGCGTCTGGCGCCGTGAAGTTGAAATAGCCAGACGGTGAATCGCAGTTGTAGGGCGGGTCATGCTCATAGCAGTGCTTGCCACCGTGTTCATTCCATTTGCGGCGGTCCTCCTTAGGCAGAGCGGTCCAGGTTCAGCCTATGTACTCTGAGTACGAGCCGGGAGGAAAGAGTGGGAATGTTGGACTGTGATTTGGATCAAGCCGTCCGATTGAACATAGGTGTCTTGGCCGCCGGGGACAATGGAATACTTGAATCACCTTCATAAGCTGTGTCCGGAGAAAATTCATTTGGAATGAGGCATTTAAGTCAGTTTACAGGATACAGTGTGCTCGAAAACACCAACTCAGTACCGTTGGGACATGGGTTTACTACACTCTGGCAGTACGATGGCGAAGAAGCTTGGTAAATACCAAAGCCGCCTTCACTTGACTCTACCTTGAGGGCACTGAGCTCGTTGTCATGAGGCCTGTAGACGATGAGGGTGTAGTAGTTAGACAAGGTGTTCATTTCCGCCGTGTCGTGAGGGAGGGTAAACGCTGCGGGCAGGACACAGAGTCCCCCAAGAATGAGTCTCGAGAAGAACGTTGATGATAGTGCTGCTCTGAGAAAGTACTGTAACGAATGTATAGAGTTGGTTGTATGTCGATATCGAAATGTGTTGACAGTGCGCCGTGAGCTCCAGCGAGATCGGCTGGCATCTTTCTATGAGGTAAATTCGTGAATAACTATCCCTTAACCCGTCGATTCTGGCGCAACGATATCGATAAGGATTAGCCAATAGGAGGCCCTCATTCGAACCTTCGTGATGAGAACTGCAGCAACCGTGAGGCTCTGTGGATGCCTCGAGTACAGCTCAGCACGGTGTTCCTGCACGGGCCTGCTAAGCTGGCCTCAGCGTTGCGCCTCGACGGGTTAAGGGATAATGGCATCATAAAGTCTATTGAAAATTTTTTTTTTTGCTTTCATTTGATGACACGAGACCCGTTTTCTGACAGGGTGCACGACATAAAGGCATTCATCATGCACTTTGCCGTCCTGAGATCCGCCACATCTAAAGACCAAGAAGCTTAAAAGAAATAATACTGCTAGATCATTAAGTGCTTTTGTTTGATTGGCTTCTTTGGCAAGACTGGAAGGTCTCCTGCGTTGATACGAGGAAACTGACCTTGTGGTGGTTGGGATGGTAGCGGTTGGTCACGTGAACACACGAGATGAGTTGAGTTGAGATATTTTTGGATTCAAATTTCAACTGATTCCTTGATTCCCAATATTGCACATCTTCCTTTTCTCGAGACTAACAAAATCTAACAAGTGATTTGGTGGTAAGGGGTCCGAGATAAAGGTAACCGATACTATAATAAGTGACGTGGCGAACGTTCATGAGATGACAGGTGATCGAGGAACGGGTTTCTGCAGAGGGTTTGGGTAGTCTTGGCAGAAACGCTTGAGTTGGTATTAGAAGTGTCCAGACCGTACCGCCGTTAGATGTTGAAAACACAGCCTATTATTCCATGTTGTGCCAGAGAGCCACATTTCGTAAACAAAGAGCATTCCATCGCCAGAACGCTGCCACAATTACGATATGAATGGCTAATAGGAGGAGCGATCCGCCAAGGCGAAAGTGGAGGCCACCGTAAGTTAACCCGACAAAGGTGAAATCCAACGCCGCAAAACAAAGAAGCGGATATGCTACCCAAGGGTTTGCGGCGAGGGGATAACATGGGCTGGAAACAGATATCACTTTTAGGCAGAATAGGGATATCTTAGCAAGTCCGAACGTTATAGGATTTGCGGGGAAGTAATGAAACCGTGATACTACTGTTGGGGGTGGAGGTAGCATTAAACGGGGTGTTTGTGGGGGTGGGTGATTCGATTTTGAATTGGACTCAATCTTGCGCGGACGGAGGACTACTGAAGAGTCTGGTGGTGTTGGTGCTCGCCCATTTGTTGTCGGAGTGGGAGAGTGAATAGGTGGACTGGGTGTACGAGAAGTATCCATAGAAGACGATTTTAGCATCGAAGGGCCTGGCCGGACATAGTTGGCGGCAGACTTTTTCCTCGAATGCTTACTGGGAGCAGGCGAAGGTGTATCGGCCCGGGATATTCGAGACCCAAGTTCCTCAAGACCAGATGGGCTCGCGAATCCACCAATCTCATCGAACATGGATGGAGACTTAAATACCTGCAGAATCTCCTCCGTTCCGGGTCGCTCAGCAGGATCCAAGGAAAGTAAATGTTTTAGCGATTTGTATAGTTTATCGGGAAGATCATCTCGAACACGCCGTTCATAATTAAACCCGGCCCAAGTAGATATTTCTTCTCGAAGGCGGTCCAAATCTTCATTATCTTCATCAATGCCATCTGCATTGCGATACGGCAATCTTCCAAAGCACATGAAATACACAATCATGCCCAGTGAGAATATGTCCGATTTTGTGGAGAAGTTGCCCAGCGGTCCACCTGGAGACTCTCGACGAAGCACCTCTGGGGCACAATAAGAGATGGTTCCCGTTGCTCCGGTGGATTTCCGGACGACGTTAGCTACTTGGACTTCTCCAAAGTCGCTTACAAGCACCCGCATCTTTTGTCCTGTATCGTGTAGGAGGCAGTTGCTCGGCTTTAGGTCGCGATGTATGTATCCATTCGCGTGAAGATGGTTGAGACCTGAGGTGATATCCTTGAAAAACGAAAGGATTTGCTCGAAATGCATTCGACGTGGCCCACTTAGTTCATGCGGTTCCTCAAGTTGACCTTTTGATATTCGGCGTAAGCGTTCTTTCAGTTGCTGCGTAGTCATGGACGTCTTTGCCGAATCTAAAATGTAATTGTGGAGGTCCCCAGCATTGCAGTATTGCTGTAAAATGAACGCACACGGAACGCTAGGTCCGAAATTTGATATTTGATAATCTTCCAGCCAGACGTGTCGGTATGAAACAAGATTCTGGTGTGATAGATTTTGGAGCAGTTGGACCTCGATCAAAACTTTTTCTAGCCATTCATGGTCGTCACCCACAGGTACACGTTTGCAGGCGAACTGACCAAGCGGCACGCCGTCTAAAACATGTTTGACCAGTAGCACCACACCTTTCCCACCTCTTCCCAGCTCACGCTCCTCCACGAAGAAAGTTTTGAAGTAATTTGGGCTGAATGCCCTTGCGGATATGCCTTGAGACTTAGGTGGGGGTGCTGGAGTGCTTCCAACAAACTCAGCCCCAGCAGGGGCATGAAGAGTATCATCAGAGCTCCGCAGAGGTATGTGTCCAATACTTTTGTGAGGTGATGGTGGACGCGAAGGTTCCGATGATCCAGGCTGGCTACGACGAAGCATGCGGAAGTATCCCGGATTCACAAACCCCGTCTGGTTATCCACAGCTGATCCATGCTCTTCTTCGTCCGAATCCTGTGGATCTTCGTGAAGGGGTCGATGGCAATATGGGCAGTCGGCGATTTCGACGTCAGTCGAGTGGGAGACATCTCGCAATGAAAGCTGTTTAGACCGCTGATCGAAGACAACGACCGCAGAACCATGACGCCTGTAAATGAGACAAAATTAGCCTAGCTCTGACTGCATAAGTGGTACTCGAGCAAAAAACATGTGAAAACTGACAGGACGACTTCTCGAGATTCGGCTGGGAGGTAAGGCACAAGTGACATGCTGCGTTGAGGTTCGTCGGCCATAGCTAGAGATAGCTGGAAAGTCGTGTAATGGACTTTCTCCTCATGGTGTTACGATCAGATGCGCCCAACATGTCTAGGCTGGCCTGCAGGTCACTGGCTTAGACCGCTTGTTTTGTTGTGATGCAACGTGTGGAATAGTGAGCAGGGTCATCGCTTCTGTGAAGGTGCCAGGTGCCAGGGTGCCGGTCTATCAGTCACGAGCGACGTCAATGTGAATTTTGTAGCTGTAATTATGAATAGCCTGTATTTAAATATCGCAAGTTGAGCATTAGTTAGAATGAATGGAAATTCATCGCAGCCGTTCATTGCAGCGATTTCCAAGTGTAAATTAGAAGTCTTCCTCGCATAATTTCAGGAAGCAGCATATATATAAATGCAAGTAATTCCTCATAGTAACCCTTGCACCCCCACCAACTCCTTGATAATACTCCGCCCATGCCGGATATTGCATGTCATGCAACCAAATCCTTAATCGTCATCCAACTCCTCGAATCGTCCCCCGTCAACAGCCTGCTCAACTGGGTTCTTCACATTCACCACCCCAGTTTTCTTTAGTCTGCAACCAAGTCAGCGGAGGCAATGAGCCGAAATAGGATGCAAACAAACCGTTCGAAAAGTACAAAGAGCCTCTCTGCCTCTCTTTCCTTTTCCTCCTGCGTCATTTTCGGTCCAGTATCCTTAGGTTCAGCGTCCAGTCTTTGGCCGGTAACTGGATTAATACGTTTAGCACCGCCTTCTTCACTTTCAACAGCATTGGTACTGAATGCTTCCATTGCGCTTTCGGGTACCGCGATATTGTGGCTTAGAAGGAAACCAGACGCAAATCCGTAACCAACATTGTGAACAAATTTGCCTGCATCCTTCCCCGAAAGCTCGAACATCATCGAAGATATTGATCCTCTGAGATTTGGAGTTAAAGCAGAGGTGGATAGTCTCAGGAGTCGGGCGGACAGAGTATCAGACTTTCCGAGCGGACGAGTCCTTTCATCGTCCGTGGGCAATAACAACCATTCCATGTACTTCTTTACACTGTCTGGCGCGATTTCATATACTCGTCGTATGAGGGTCAGAACTGGCGCGGCAGCTTGGTCGAGTTCACTCTCAGGATAGGCAACAATAGCATTGTCGAGAATATTGATTAGGTGTTCGGCATTGCATTTTTGGTCGAACTTTGGGAAAACTGCATTTAACCCAAAGTGTGACTGCTTCTTGTCTTCTAAATCTAAGTTGAGGAGTGCATTGACAAGATAATTGATAGGTGGTTGAAGGGGTGGAATTGGTATCTTTGATCGAAAAAGAATCTTGAAAATGTGAGGTATGGACTTAGAGAACTGGTCTGCAAGATCGGGGTAGAAATGAGTGATGTTGAACATAAGTTTAAGGGTCTCAGAGAGTGCCATTGTGTCCATCGGTTGGGTTTGAGATGCTCTACGGCTCGACTTCGAGTAGCGTTTTGAATGGCGGGCGATGGCCTAGAACAACCTTTAATACATGGATATATCATAGCACCCCAAAGATTTTACCTGGTTAATGCTTTCTGCTAGCTGGTGGTCTGCCACGAGCTTTTCATAATCCAGGTTTGTATCGTAAGTCATAAGGAAGAGGATTCTGGAAATGAGAAATTCATCATCTCTGTTATCGTTCTGTATCCAGGAATTAGACTCGGCGCAACCTCTACCCATAATAAACTTACCTTTAACCGCTCCGCGGCTTTTTCTCCATAACCCAAGTCCACAAGTATTTGGCGCGTTTTTGGCTGCAGCAATAATGCATTTGCTAAGCAGCGAAGCGCCTCTCGGGATGTCACCGACGAAGTGCTCTCGAAGCTGTACCGTGCCAGTGTCTCGATTCCCTATCACCATGCTCCTCAGCACCACCGCTGACACGCGCATTATGTATTGCTTCTACATACATCTTTTGTGAATATCGGGTCGGCATTTTCTACAACGCGTCCATGGACCTTGAGCTCTTCCAAGATCGAGTTTCGCCCTGGTGAATTACGGTTAGCCGAATGAACTTTGCCCCAGCACACGGCGCCGGGATGCGCATAGAAAGGCATGAATGAATCTTACGATGAGGTAGGAGATTAGTTTCTTTGAGGTCGACGGTCAGTTGTGCCAGGAGTGCGGTAACTTCGTCGAGTTTCTCTGAAGTGAAGTCAGCGCTGACACTGCATGATGAAGGGACGGCGGGCAGAATGGCATACTTTGGCCGCTGCTTGACTGGGCGGTGGTGACTTGAATGGTCGAGGCCATGTTGACATTGAGTTGGTGAAGGAGGGAGAGTGGATTGCGAGGCCGGGACGCGGCATTAACGGCAAGTTCGAAGAGGATGCGTCCAGGATTATGGTGGGAGAAATCCGGCCCCGCATTGTTGTAGGTTGAAAGGGGCATTATAATATCATCGGCTATCACAAAGTGCTGCGCTGATCATTTCCGAGGCCATGTGCATTCGGGCGATGAGACGAAGCTGTCATCAGGACAGTCAAGCCATCGCATTAATTAGGATAAGGCGTTGGCAGGACATGTGGATAGACGCATGTCACTGTCATGTGCATGTCCACTTGAACCTTGATTTCGTCTTAGCATCGAAGTCATTGCGAGGCTGCGAGGCACTCTCCACGCTGTATCGTGACCAGCGACGGGACCAACCGACATGTGAATCTCTCGCTCGCAGGGGTGGCTCGAAAGTGAAGCCCGATGGTGCACTATGATGCATTTGCAGGGAGGGGGATAAAAGCCATCCAGTCAAACGATACGGCGCGAAATCCCCTGGTGCCCCGGATTCTTGAGCGACGGGAGCGCTTGCAGCTGACTTGAGTCCAGGCGCCGCGAGTGCCCGTCCAGGTCTCTCGCTCGCGTCGCGTCCAGCTCCCGCCAGGGCTTCGGCGTGGGACCGCGATTTCCACTTTGACCAGCCCTGTCAATTTCACCTCTATCCACGCATTCACAAAATCTCTTCAATGCCATGATCTTTGCCGCCTCTTTGTTTCAGTCTCTTTTCGACTTCCTTTCTTTCTTCTGTTCTATCTTCCATTCAGCATAGCCATGGTGTTCTCTTCTACGTTGCTCAAAACTTTCGCTGCTCGTCCACCTACTCCTCCGCGCGATGTCAATCGAGACATTGCTGATGCCCTCGATTTCCTCGACGAGTCCTTTGTCACGTCTCAGGTGCTGAAAAAGCCGGTAGAGCGAAAACTCTTCGTCAGCACTCCTCCCCAACAGTCACCGTCCTCTTCAGCAGAACAGCCTATCAAGGACTCTAGAAAGAGGAGAAAACGCGTTGATTTCGACTTCTCGCCATGTGCTGATAATCACGGCTCAAAAGATTTCGGCCATTGGACTCCCAGGTCCACGTTGAGACCACTCCCTCAAACGCGAATTCCGGTAGCATTAAAATCAATCCTCAAAGCATACGACCCATCGACAAGCTTCAACCAGATTGCGGCGACCGAATCCACTCACCTAGGTCCAATATCGGCACACAGCTTCGAAACTTTTGCAGAGATGCTCGAGTCTGTCACTCAGCAACTTGCCAAAGAAGCGAGGCAGGCGCGATTAGATGCTTATATTTGTTTGATGGGTACGTTAAAGGCGTATGACAACATTCCAGATACCAAGGCTCTAGTCTCGAAAGCCGGACTGCTTTCACAGTTCATCCGACGAGACATGACGGCACTCAATGGTTCAAACGCCCTCGACTCCGTCCTTATAACTCAAGCCCTCAAGCTCTTAATGGCTTTAGTACGAATCCCCAGCGTCATGGAAGTGATGGATCCAGATTTTTGTTCATTCGTAATTGACCGGTCGACTGAGATTGCGGAAGACTCGAAAGCGCCGAAGTCTGTCATCAACACTCACCTCTGTGTTCTCACGCAACAGAATTTCAGTACGAAAATAATGACTGCTGCACGTGCAGAAAGAATTGTGGACGCCATCCATGACATAGCCGATCGTGTTAAGGGCAACGGCGTCTATGCCTACAGACTACTTGTTTACCGAAAGCTCATCGGGCAGGCCCCTAATGTGATGATAGCGAAAATCCGTCAATGGTTTGAACATGTATTTCACGCAATGCTAAGCAGCCAGAAAGACACAAGGCAGCACGGCATTGATGTTGCAAGATTAGCCGGCATAGAGTTTGGAACGAACAGTCAAGCATCAAAAGCGGTATTGGATTTTCTGAATATTCCTATCGTTGCTGGTGGATGTATGGCAAGCTACCTTGTGGATCGTCTCATGAAAATGCTCGAAAAGAAAGGAGAAGCATCTCCAAGCCCGCAGATTTGGGGAGCGGTTACTCTGTTTCTTCGACCGGCGCTGCGTAACTCAGATCGGGAGCGCTGGCGACCTCTTCGGTCATGGCTCACCATCTTCGAAAGATTCCTCAACTCGAATTCGCAGGTTAAATACCATGCTAACATCGCTTTCAACTCTCTCGTGTTTGTTGTCAATCCGGATCGTTCGACTACGCCTGCTATGGCAAATCTTCTACGGAACATACCTCAAGGTCAGTTGGAGCTTAGGAGTAGGTGTTCTACTCAAGAGAGCCAGATCGCCACTGCCAGCTATTATACTCTTCTTTACTACTCTCTGCGTCCTTCTGCATCCGAAGAAGAGCTTCGACGTTACTGGAATGAATTTGTATATACGATCTGGTCCAGCCTGATTTCCTCCTCTACGAGGAATGCGAATGCAGCCTGCCGAGTCTTGTCAGCTTTGTTTGGATCCAACCCTCCAAGGATATGGAACGAGCAGAGGGCTCTTCAATCGCAACCCATCAGACTCGAAGAGTTGCCCAGGCTTGATCCCAAGTGGATGCGAAAGCATATTGCCCTAATCCTGGGAATTGTTGATATCTGTCTAGGTGCCGCATCATGGTCTTCTCGTCCTTCAGGAGAGGATGCAATCAAGACGATGTGGTCTTGCTTAATGAATTCTCTAGCAGAAGCCGGCAGCAAAGAAGTTAAAGCATCGATGGAACTAAAGGACGCAATTGCACACATTGTAAATTTCCTCCATAAGGTTTGGTCCAACCACACATCGTCACCTGCCACGGAAGAACGACAGGAAGATGAATGGGCGGAGAAGTTTGGTTTCTTGGTTGAGACAGCAATGCAGAAATTGGGCGCATTCAACTTCGCCGAGAAATTCCTGACAAGGAATAGCGAAGCAGATGATTTCGAAGTTGCGCCTACTCCTTCACACCGATCTAGGAATACCGGAGGCCTGCAATCTCCTGCTTTGGACCTGGTGGATTTACTCTCAAATCAATCCGAGGGCAAACTGCCTGACTCAAGTCGTCTTGCTTTGGTTAAAACCATGGTCGGACCTTGTTGGGAATCAAGAAATACTACTTTGCTGAAGTTGGAGCTCCTCAAAGACTGCTCAGATATTGCAAGAATAACGCCCAACGCCGGTTTGGCATCGAAAGTTTGGGAGAGCGCTGCACAACTCGCCGAGGCGACGCTTAACCAGGTTGCTGGACACACAGTAGAGCATCAGTCGCGTCAGTTCGGCGAAGAGTGTGGAGAGACAGTCAAAATTCTGGGACACGGTCTTCGCTATTCGAGCCCACGAAGCTTGACTGTAGCCAAAGACTTATTAGCCACCTTCATAGCAAAAGTGCAACAGGAAGCTGGGGATGGAGGAGTCATACTCGCCATCATAGAACCGCTCTCTGAAGCAATTCGCGCACAGGCTTGGGAGCAAGACGCCAACACCGCACTAATTTATACTGCTGTCCTACTCAACAATTTGCCACAAACTATCAACCGCCGCCAGCTCGAACAAGGAAGGAAAGCGCTGTGGAGCGCATCTCCCTTCCCCCCACGAGTCCACGATTTCGACCCTTACAATCATCTGTACAAAGTCATTGTTGCTCTTTCGACGTCTTCTTACGAGAATCTGAACTTCATTGAAAGCCTCAATCTTAAGGAATTCATCTCTTCATTAGCTCGATCAATTCAAAACTGCCCGATATCCCTTTTGGGATTATACCTTCGGAAGATGCAGAATGGCATTGCTTTTTGGATTGAAGACTCGGAGCGCAAGCTTCAGGCGAAAGAAAAACGTACGCTGGACATATATCATGAGGTATGCATGACCCCTTCCATTTTTCAAGATGAGGTTAACACCCTTCAGATTTTAGCACTATGGCGAACTATCAACACAGCTGTTGAGCGGCTTCCCCGAAAAGACAGCTCTCTGCTCGTTGCTCTGGAAGCCATGATTGCAGCCGGGTTTTCCAGCCGCCGTCGTGCGATAGTCAATATCTCCATCGAGACTTGGAACTGCACATTCGGAGTAGAGGACACTTTAGAATATCCGTCGAAGGTCAAACTTGCCCTGCAACAGCTACGCCCACTGGCTGACTTGCACCTACCGGCATTTCCTGAGGGTGACGGTGATCAGGTAAATATCTTCTAGATTGATGTCTTACCCCCGAAACTAACGTTCAATCAGGACATTGTAACCACATTCTACGATTCTGAAGACAACGATGAACCTACTCCGAAGCAAGCTACAATCTTTGGCGTGGCCGCCTCGCCTTTACCCACTCTCAGAGCTACTCCCCTGCATTCATCTCCTGCCAAGTCTACAGTACTAAGAAGGAGTAGTAGGACTCCCCTAAGGCAGATCTCAAAGACTCGATTACGACACGATAATTCACAAATTCATTTTGAAGCTATTGAATCGTCTCCACTCACCTCTGTTAACCAGGAATCTCAAGTGTTGACGGACCGACAAAAGGAGGTGCTCGAAAAACAGCAAGCTACAGCTGCTGCCATGTTTCCAGATATTCGATCTAGCCCAGTCACACAGCCTGCAATGCGAACCTCAGACATGCCCCAACTGAACCTAACATCTGACGCTAGCAATGCTGATGAGCCATTGGATGAGGGCTCAAGAACACCTTTAGCCGCTCATCCATCTCTTGGGCCAATGGATTATTATCTTGGATCTTCACCTACACCTCGGGCTAGAACGCGAAGCCAGCATATGCTGAGTAGTAACAGAACCTCAGTAGCACCGAACGCTACGCGACCCATTCATTTAGAAGTCCAATCGACCAATATTCCTTCGTCACCTCCGGATCTAGGAGAAGAAGCCTACGACAATGCCGATTCTACTGTTCTCGACGCTGACGTGCATGTACGCGATGAGGATACTGCTCCGAATAGCTTTGAACAATCTCAGGTTGGTAAAGCCGACGAGCCACATCAAGATAGTGCCGATACCACTGATCACGAGGAAACCATTGACAATCAGGAAGACGTGTGCAAGGATTCGTCAGAAGACATGAACCTTGCTGCAGTGCCTAACGGGGAACAAGACTTGCTCATGGATGATGAGCCTTGGTCAGAGCTTCCAAGTTCAACGGCTGACCTTGAATTGAGTGCTCAGATTGCTGCCGAAATTGATGCGCATCTTAGAAGGCCAGAAGTTGGAGGTGATGAAGAGGACCAGTCTCTACTACATGGGCAGACCGCATCTCAACAAAACGTCGGCGACGTCTTCTCAGACTGTCTTTCCGATAAACTTTCTTCTGGCACGGCAGATAGCACGGAAGTGTTCGTTGATGCCCCCTCAGTCCTGCAGCATGATGCGAAGAAAACAGTACAAAGTCCGCCTATTCAGGAACCAGAGTGCTCCGTTACTTCTGACGCCCGCTACCCTGACGACTCTTCAGAGATCGCGGAGACGCAAGCTCAACAACAGACGCCCATCCCACTAAGCCAACTTGATGCATTTACTCAGGATGACACCGAGCAGTCTATTTCCGACGTGAGCCGTGTGGGAGATTCTTTCTCAGTACCAGAAAGCGAACTGGCAGCGTTGGAGAACTGCGCGTCAGTCCCAGAAGCGGTTCGAAAATCCCCTCGGAAACCCGTATCTTCCAGCAATACCATGGCCAGAACTACGCTGAAGCGTAAAGAACCGCCAGTCGAACTGATAAGCAACGCGAAACGAGCCAAGAGAGCGTCACAAACCACGTCGGAAGCAGCGTCCACGCCGTCCGCGGCTGCAACTGAGGCAAAGAGCAACGTTCTTCTGGACCGCATCATGGTAACAGTCAGCCCGCCCCCGGCATCTCACTCGCCTTCTCCCCAGCCCGACATCGTCGACGAGCCAACCCTTCCACCCGCTCCAGTCGCCAAATCCGAAATGCCAGCATCGCAGAGCATGTTGGCGCCACCAACGCCCGCCGTCTCGTCCACCAAGCGGAAGCCCGGCCGCCCCCGCAAGGTGGTTTCTGAGAGCCAGTCCGCACAGAAACCGGCTGCGTCTCTGAAGCGTCGCACTCGCCTCTCGGCGCCCGAGCTCGACAGGCCCGATTCGGATGCAGATGCCTTGGTTGTGGAAGACACGCCCGCGCCGAAACGGATGCGCACGCGCGCGAGCCAAGATGTGAGTAGAGGACCGTCCAGCGCGCCGTCGGAGAGCGGGTCCGTGCCGTCGGAGAGCGGGTCCGTGCCGTCGCTGGCGTCGTTGGCGGCGCAGGTGAGGAGGGTTAGCCATGTCGAGATCGGCGGCCGTGCTGTGGGCAGGTTGGGCGTGGATAGAGTAGGCGTTCCAGGCGAGGCTGGTGATGGCGAGGCTGCCGATAACGAGGAGGAGCGAGCGGACGCGACGGTTGCTCAGCCACGGCGTGATGCGACGACTCCGCTTGAAACTGCGGACGAGGGCGTGCAAGAGGTTAGGACGCCGAGCAGGCCCGCTTCTTCTTCTGCTGCTGCTGCTGGTGGGGCGACGCCGACGAGCTCATTGGGCAGGGTCATGTTGACTCCAAGGAGCATTCTTGGACGGCTGAAGAAGATCTTGTCGGATTGCTCGCAGATGGTGCTGGGGAGTCAGGAGGAGCGGCAGTTCGATGACGTGCTGTTTGAGCTGCGGACGGAGGTGCATGCGGCGGGGAGGAGGGGGAGAGGGGCGGAGTGAGGGTGAGGGTGAGGGGGGTGGGATTAG
>Ga0307507_10004023_pt1 | contig 26967 bp, 23 predicted proteins | sample 7_EM_MG_FD_207223 | JGI IMG/M metagenome (GOLD analysis project Ga0307507, IMG submission 207223) | Populus trichocarpa ectomycorrhiza microbial communities from riparian zone in the Pacific Northwest, United States - 7_EM | ecosystem: Host-associated > Plants > Roots > Unclassified | place...
AGGCTTATGTGCAGGATATTCTGCACGCCAAGCTATCTACAAACATAGGTGTTTGGTGGGTGCTCAAACGCTCCCTTGACTGCTGAAACTACCCTATCGCAGTGCCCTCTCCACACCGGTACATTCCTGGGATTTACTTTTTTTTTGGGGCGGGGTCTGTTTACTGGAGGTCGGGGAATTGGTACAGGTGGTCACTCACCATTCTTTGTTTAGAATTTGGCATGATACCTATAGTATTCTACGGGATAGCGAGTCTACGGCACAGCGAGAATGCCCATACAAATAATCCCTGTCCTATAAAAGTTCTATGGGCATTCTCGTCTCACTGTAGACTCGCTTCGCCGTGGCTTTAGAAAGGCGGAGGACCTCCGAGTAAAAAGTCAAGGCCTCCCGCAAGGTTGAGCGTGCGGACTTATCCCGCACTTTTGATTGGTTCTACGAGACTTGGAGCCCTAACCCAGCGGTCATGGCTTGATAGGGTTCTTCTGCGTCCAATCATGTACTCGATCGAGTATAGCCTGCAGGCTGTTCAGCATAGCCGCAAGCAAGGATCCTCCAGGCTGCCGATTTTGTTTCCCTTCTTATCATATTCCGAATTACCACCTCTTCCATTTAGCGAAAATCCTGCTCTCTGTGTTTATTACTTTTCTTTTTTCCCCTATAGGCTCATGGTTGATTCACGTTTTTGTGTCTTGGCTAACTTTATTCTGTGGTCACGAAATTCTATGTTATGATATTGCTACTCCATCCCATGGTATAAGATCCCATATTTTCCATCACAAGCTCGTATCGCTGCGCGGGAGCTTTTGCACTGAGCCATGGCCGATCCGCTTAGCATCGCCGCCAGCATCGCTGGACTCCTCTCCCTCGGCATGCGCATAGGCGTAACTCTCAACGAATTCATCACTTCAGCCAAGTCCGCACCAGCATCTGTCCGTGCAATATCAGATGAGCTCGATACATTGACCCGCGTGCTTACCTACATACAAGAAGTTATCACCAAAGACAATGGTAGCAAGGTTGTGGATGCTGGGCTCTTAAGTGCCGCACTAAGCGGATGCATGAAAAGCTTCGAGGAACTGGAGTCCCGTCTTAGTGCCCTGAGAACACAGTTCCAGGGTAATACCGTGAGAAAAGTATGGGCGCAAATATCGTGGCCGACAAAAGAAAAGGAGATTGTATTTATGGCCCAAAGGCTGGGGGAGCATAAGGCTACCCTTGGGATCGCTTTGCAGTTGAAGAGCTTGTATGTAGACACTTCGACACCTTTTTCCTCATTTTTTTTTTTAGAGGCTAATATAGACTGATGTGGGGTAGAGAGGTGGCGAAGACAAAATCACAACTGCCGAAAGAAACCAAGCTTCCAACACGAAGCTCCGAATCAGTGGACGGACCGGTCAGTGGCGCTGCGGTTCTGATATCGGCAGCTACGTTAGAGGAGGTTCAAGGCCATCCAGGCTTTAATAGTTGGCTGTCAGAGTTTGTGTCTCCTCCTACATCTGAACCGAGGAAAGCGGATGATTTCTCAGCAAACCTAGCCAAATTAAAGGCAGCGGAGAGTAATAGAGCGTCAGTATTAGCACTAGAGGCGAATGGTGGTGGTGGTTGGGCGCAGCAAGTTATCCCGGAATCCATTCAAAAGATGTTAGGAACTAGCATGAGCGGTGGTGCTGTTCATGTTATACTCAAAGATCTTGTTAAGCCAGCATGGGCTGAGGGCAAAGAAAAACAAGTGGAAGAGGTGCTAATATCGCCTGAGTCAACTATTTTCGATTTGTGTGAGAAGATTAGTAGCAAAGGTATCAACAAAGACGGCATTTATGTTCCTTATTTTCATGTCACTACGGTTGCTAATATGGGTTTAAGGCTACAACGATATCTGTGGCTTCAAGGTGTATGGGGAAGAGGAAGGTTTCGTTATAGCCCCGTTCACACAGAAGTCCACAGCCGCTGCGGTTACAGTGACATCTGGGCCTTCATGCTACGACCTAAGGAAAGGGTATCAAATCAACTGTAACGAGACTTTGATTGAGTTCTTCAACCGCCGATATGAGTCTAAGACGAATGAATGCCTCAATTTGGTAAATCACGGAACATATATCACTGCAGGAGATACACTACATCGAGTTACTATTCAGTTCAGAAGGACTCTTCGAATCCCTGATGATGGTAATACATATCATCTCCCTGAGAGTGTCAGCAATTTCAGTCTTTTTGAAACCTCAGCTTTCGAGAAGATGCCATATCCTCTTCAGGCTAAGCGGGGTCTTTTCTTTTCTATCTATCAAAGGGAGGCTCTCTGTTTGGACTTCAGTTATGACGAGTTTGGCTTTAATGAGGGGAAAAATAGCTGCAGATATGGCTCCCAGTTTGCAATAAAGATCCATGCTGGTGGCATTAATGCTATAAGTGGGGCTGTAGTTGGTAAGGGAGGTAGTGAGGGGGATGAGTTGGGGCAGGATTATATTATTATCCCGCCACAAGCGCAGCTCAGAGGTCTCATTACTGGCCCTGGGGAGGCAAAGCAGTTTGTGTCTATGCCTTTAGGCTCAGGATATACAGTTGAGCAACAGCTCACTGGAAAGGAAAACATTGGTGGAATCCAGCTTGAGATAATGCCCAGGTATCGTGAGCACTGCTTGTTTGGAAAGCCTCCGGTTGGAGACAAAAGCTTCAAAATTAATACGGAGATTCTGGAGAAAACGGAACTCAATCATTTTCTCGCACCAAATGAACTAGGACTTCTCCCTGGTGCCCGGATATACATGCAAGATTTAGGCGAAACGCCTTACAGCTACGATTTCAAGTATCCAGACAATAAGGCTGGCGGGCCAGAAAACTGTACAGTAGTGCCCAAATACAGGATAAAGGAAGAAAGGCCAATATTTATCCGTGAGCTATTTACTGGAGACCGTACCCATTGTTACGACCCGCATTCATCTTTGGTGATAACCCCAATCATGGCAATTCCACTGACCATAGTGCCAGGGGTCGAGTGGGCAACAGCACCCTTTAATCTCAACTGCTCTCCGTTTGCTCGTATCAGCGATCTCTCTCATACAGTATGGCAGCTGCTTCCGAGGGGCTACTTGAGAATAAAAGAGTTTGAATTTGCTCAGGGTAAAACCAGAGCGAATGTTAACACAACACTACACCAGATGGGGATTTCTGAATCGGCGCGTGTTTATGTTAGTGGGACAATCCCATACGGGTCACGGCTTGAGGTGGGAAGCTGTATGACTAATATTGGATATGGGGTGGAAGATTCATGGGGGGTGGAAGATTCATGGGATATGGGGCTTGCAGTCGGTGGGAGAATAAAGCAAATTATTATAGAGGATCCAAATCCGAGGGCATGGAATAAAGCTGCTATGAAGATGATCAATATTCAGATGGTTAATTCTGTTGCCTTCGAAGCAATTACGGGACTTGTGCCGCCTATGCCTACTGTTTCCTTTGAGGATTACGCGAAGGCTAAGATACCGTATTACATCCACGATCAGGCGAACCCTTCCTGGATTTGTCAGCAGTTCAATTCTATTAGCACAGTCTCGGAAATGGATACTGCGAAGACAGTGAAATTTTTGGAGTCTTTGAAACCTGGGGCAACGTTAGTTGGGTGTGTTGGTTGCGAAAGGAATATCTGTGATTGCATGTAAGTTGTTCCTAACTCTTGCCTGAGGGTAGTGACTGATGGCCGAAGTCTGGACGTGTGCAAACATACCTTTTGTTACTCCTGCGTCAAGTATCATATGGTAACAAACGAGAAAGTTACCTGTGGTCTTTGTAATACCCCAGCAGCTCGCATCATTCGCTTCTCCGCTTCAATGTCCCTCCGCCCATTGGGTAATCCGCAGTCCCGTCAAACAACCGGCAAACTCACCTCTGAAAGGTCGCTGGATAGTCCGCCGCTTCCAACAGCCCCGGCCAAAAGCCCTACTCTCCAACAACTAGCCAAGCTCCAGGACCTCCTGGTCCATGCCATTCAGGCACGTGACGTAAAGGCGGTAATGTGCCTCCTAACAGCTGGAGCGGACGGAGCCAATAGCAGAATACTTGGGAAAAGCATATTTCACCATGCCCGGGCTCAGCACGAGAATTATATTTTTGATCTTATGCTTGCGCAAATATTGGCAGATGTGCAGAAGGCGGAGAGGGTTAATTGGAAGAAACTCATGAGTATTGCGGTGGGGGGTGAAAACGAGCATTGTATTAAGAGGTTGGCTCCGCTCTGTGTGCCGGGTCGCATGGACAGGGAGTTATAGAGTGGATAAAATGAGGAAGGAGCCGCTTGGGATTTTGGACGTCTTTGGTGCTGCTCAGCATGCTCAACGGATCGCGCACAGCTTATCCCTCTATCGTTCAAACAAAGCCTTCAGATATGCGCCTGGGATCGATACAATGCCTGAAGGAATGCGACTCTGAATGAGTCGGATGCGCGGAGGTTTTGAAAGGCAGGAGTTCTTTGATTGTCTTTCTTTTGTTAGCACGGAAGTCTACGGTAGGGAAAGGGGACATGCGTGGAAGAGGATGGACATGTGTCGCGATCTCTAGAAGGATGAGAGGAAGGCTTATCTTTATATATACACCTGTCTTTTCCATTAGCTAGTTCAGTTAGTAAAGCATTACGAGAGTCGTGAGCGTGAGATTCAATCATATCATTTCATATCTAAATACAAGAGCAACGGCTAATCCAGGCATACGCGAGAGAGCAGTTGAATAGAGAAGAAGGCCCCCACTCCTAAGTTGTACGTTGGCGATCAAAGTGTTTTGTTGCTTACTTTTGGCGCTCCGTTTCCTTTTGCCGCCGCCGTTTTCGCCGATTCATCGCCGTGGTCCAGTCATCGTTTTCATCGTTCAGCCATCGCCGTGTACTTAAAGGAGGGTTATCTTTATCTCGTATTTGATTTACTAGCTGCTCCGGCCTTTACCAGGAGAAGTTTTGAAGTCCTTGCCTTCCTGTGAACGTTGATAGTTACCGGCTCTTTAATCATTGACCTTTGGATTAAGGTATGGTGCCGTAGAATCTCAAATACGGTAATTAGACCTTGTGCCATGCAGTCGAAAATTCCCCACTTTAGAATAGGGGTGAAAAACGCGGCAAAAAAAACACCAGACCTTACCAGAGGAGGCAACTCCAACGACATAGCACAAAGTCCAATTATTCGAGATTTTACGGTACGTTGGCAAAATTAACCGCGCACCAAGGAAGGGGAAAAACTTCGGCCATAACAGCAGCACTCTCCCACCAATCCCACTATCACGAAAACCAAGAAAAAAATCATTAAAAATCTAAATACATCGTAGAGCAGATACTAGAAATTGATATTTCATCTAGAGAAATTTCTTTATGTGGTGCTAAAGGTGTAGGGTGATGAGGGGGGTTTGGTTGCTATTGATCGTTGGTGAGCGGTTGATTTTGTCAATAGACAATATAGTTCATCATACTGCCTTGGGAGTTTATAGTGGTATGGGTTAGCGAACAGGTTAGGCTGTCCACCGATATGCTAAGAACTTGTACACAGGGTCGAGCAAGGATTTGTGCAAGGTTGCTCCTAAGTTTGGTCCTAGCATCAAAGAGTTGACAGTATTCCATATTCTCCCTGGAGTTGCGGTGTGCCGTTCTAGACAACACCAGCTACATCACTAATATCGCGCCGACCAGAAGGCGGCGTGAGACCCCCAGTCGGCGAATCCTCCAATTTTTATCTACCCAAAAAGATTGAAAGCCTAAATCCACCGCCCTCAATATTCAACAAGAAGGCGAAAGAAAAAAAAGAAAGCGAAAAAAAAAAAGAAAACCATTTAAGTGCCCTTTTACCTATAGACGGCCGCCTAGCAGCACGAGACAGTGTCGACCGTTAAGGGGGGCTTGGCGGTTGGAGGCTACAGGCAAGTAGATGGTGTTTACATACTATGGTAACTTACTCAATATTAGGCTTGTTAATTCCTGAGGTTATGCACTATACAGCAGTTGCGAAATCAAAAGTGGACCCTTATATATAGCATCCCATATTGCGCCACCAATAGAACCACAGCAGTACCAACCAATATCCTGTATACAAGTTCCTTGTTCCAGAGCGGCCTCCCAAATCAAACGATTCCGAGATTCTATACCGGTTCCTATTCCTGCAATTCCTGCTATCTAGAGATCCCGATATTCTCAGCTATCGGCCACTAGTGAGTTTAGGGTAAGTCACTGTGCGATATACTGTATCATAGGCTCTGTAAACATACAATTCAAACCCATTCAAGTAGCGAGTGATATTTGGTGACGATGAATTTGAGAGGGTTAGGCTACTGGCATGATATTGTCTTCTTACATACTCGAGGCGAAAAGCTGTTGCTTTTCTCCTCACAATTATATACGCTAAATTAACCTCAGCACATGAATTGAAATAATTGCGGCTGTTTCCCTAACATACCCTAAAAACCCGGTCTCAGAGACGGTAGCTTTCGGGGCCTGCTTGGTGTATGTATCATACAAGCGAAAGGGAAAGAGAGAGGAAAGGTGACTCTCTTGAGCCTGTTTCACGTAAGCAATCCGTGGAGAATTCCTGAGAGAGGTGAAAACGAACCTCAATGATTGCGCAATCCGCAGTCAAGTTACTGCTTTCCGGATCCGTGGCTCGACCACTTAGTGATCCCGTGGGATATAGTATGTACTCGTGCAATGCAACAAGGCAATGAGGTATGAGTATGGAATCGTGGGGTACAGGCACGTTATGACAAAGTTATAACGAGGCCCTCAGGTTGTGTATATGAACCCGGTTGATACTGTGCCCTGGTGCAGTACTCCGGCACTGTACCATGGCTATCGTCAAAGATTAAGACTCCCCTCAACTCCGCAATGGCACTCGGGCACACAAGATCTGTAAATTCGGGACACATCTGGGGGCGATGTATTGGCAGCATCACGGAAGCTGTGGGTGCATACTTTTCTAAGGTCTGGACCTGTGCCTGTATCGTAGGTTGCACTTGACTATTTAAAAAGTCTCCGGACGTTTCCGTGCCAAGACACGTACTAATAAATTCAAAGCGTCCAGAGGCTTTTTAAATGGCCAAGTACAAGTGTACAGTACCCGTACGGTAGTGTTGCTGGTGCGGTAAAACACATCCGAGGGGACGGGAAAGGTGATTGTTAACAGGGCCTGAGATGGGGCAACCGTCACCCTCGAGAACCCGGGACTCTTGGGCTTACCGGTAGGTCCATGGCACGATACCGTACGGTAATTTCCCTAGTTGTAAGTCACTAAGCTTGATCGGCTGCTAATTCAAGAAACTTTGTGATGCAGGGTGTTTGTATGATGTTTGGCACTTGGAGAGAGAGCCAGCTTCGAGGTTATTTTAGGCAAGTCCCACTTTTTAGAAGTATGATGGTATGATAACTAAAATGAAATACCGGTACGCCTGAGGGCTGATTCTCATCTTGCACGGATGGTGAGTCCCAACTTTCCCACCCCTAACCTGGAAGCGTTTTTAGAAAAGACTGTCATAGGATGAATGCAATAATATCATTATACTCGTAGTGTCGTAGCGTTTTTAGAAAAGACTGCTATTGCATACCACCCAAATTGGAGAAAAAACGCCAAATTCTGGCGGTATGCAATAGCAGTCTTTTCTAAAAACGCTACGACACTACGAGTAATGAGCAGTTCATTTGAGAAGCGCTTTGACACTGCAAGTAATCTGATGACTCGTGCTGCGCATGGATTTGGCCCGTGATCGCGCGTTGCGACAGGGATAACGCGCTGCTGGAAAGACGCGTTTGACTCACGCTGCGGGGCACTGTTGCACTCATACCGGTACCAGCACAAGCACCGGCACAGTGCCTGTCCCGCACAATGTGGAGTCCAGCATTTTCCCATAAAGAGGGGAGGGGGAGACGCGTTGATTGATTTTTCATCTCCATAATAATCCATCTCTACCAGAAGGAAGAAAGACAAAATTATCAGAGTTGCTCAGATACCATTTTACGAGCCAACAATACGATAAATATGCCCCCTAGATCCAACAAGATACCCCTCCCTGTGGCCCCTGTCCCACTTCCTGAGTGGCTCCCGGAACTTCCCGTCCCCCCTGCTAAATTCCTTCGCCACGTTCAGGCAAACCCGGGTGTTCCTATTCGCCAGCTTCTTGAACCATTCATCGAATACGAGGCAGCTCTTCGTGCCTACTTTGCTCAGGCTCCCGATCACCAGTTTGTCAAGGGTGATGTCAATCTCGTCTCATTGTTCGAGGATGGGAATGAGGGCCTGCTCAAGATTCGTAGGAGGAAGCTCAATGAGAGTCCGGAGGAGCAAGAGAGGTATATCCTTCCCTTCCACCGGAACATTCGACCCGAACTGACTCCCAAGTTAAAGATACGTGATGCCGTTGAGTGAAAAAGACCGGAGGTCTGATGGGGAGCCAGCGTTGGTCAGTTCATTGGAAGATTTCAAGAAGAACTTTGCTATCTTTAGTGAAGGGGCTTTGACGAACCTTGATTGGGGTCATGTTGTTGGTCAGCACTCGCTCCCGATCTCTGCTACATTCAAGGGCTAATATTACTCAGCTGCTGGCTCGTCTGTCCTGACCCCCCTTCTACGTGTGCCGGAAGAGTCGGGTAAGAGCATGAGTGTGAGGTTGCTCCGCGAGTATTATCACGATACTCTTGCCCCCGCCTCCGACATCGATTTGTTCATTCATGGAATTGAGGACCCGCAAGAGGCCATCGAAAAGATGGCGGCTATTGAGAACACGATCAGGGATAATCTTCTTTGGGAGACAACGTGAGTGGCATCGAGCGGGCGTGGTTAATCAAGCTAACTCAAATTAATCAGTACTGTGAGAACGAGGAACACCATCACCATTGTCAGCCAGTATCCGAACAGGCACATTCAAATAGTATTGAGGCTGTACAAGAGCATCTCTCAGATCCTTACTGGCTTCGACGTGAATTGTGAGTCTACCTGCCGTTTCTCGGTTTCGCCCTTGTCTCTCCAAAATGTCTACTAATAGTACATCTTAAGGTGCATGTGTCGCTTATGATGGTACTCGAGTTCTGGCGATTCCTCGTGCGTAAGTATAATATGATCCGGGCCTTTCCAGCGAACTCCTTAAAGCTAAAATTTGCTGTAGCATCGCGGCTGCAATGACCCAATGCAACGATATTGACCTTACCAGAAGATCACCTTGTAACCGACCTTTTTTCTTTGCTTCCCCTTCTTCCTGATTGTTATCCTCTAGGATCTAACAGAAGATCAGCATACGAGAATCGTCTTGCCAAGTATTCCCTTCGAGGGTTCGAGGTTTACTGTCCGTTCCTAAACCGCTCGCGCATCGACCCAACTATCTACGAACGAGCGTTCAATAGAACCGTCGGTTTAGCTAGGCTTCTTGTCCTCGAGACCCTCCCCAAGCCTGAAGACCGAGATGCATACGTACGCCAGAGAAAGGAGGAGATGGGGCGTCCGGTGAATCCTTACGCCCCGCACTGGACGAGGAATCAGGGCAATAAAAAACAGGGGGCAGATGAGGATCTTGCTGAATGGAACTTTGAGGATATTTCAAGTTACGAAAGATTCTCAATTCCTTACGGGCCAAGTTACCACGCTAAAAAGTGAGCTCCTCCAATAACCCGCCGTGGACATCCAATTAACGAAAGCTAGGATTGAGCGGCTGTTTGTCAAGAGGGATCTCCTATTGAATGCGGAGTGGAACCCCAAGAATACCCCCCCTCACCGCTCGGTGCATCTCCATCGACACCCCGTATTTCTCGGCACTGTCAAAGGCGTGGCTGTGGACTGTTGTGGCTTCTGTCCGGAGCCATTGAACGATGAAGAGAAAAAAATACAGGAGCAGGAGGACGTTATGTATGTCCGTGGAGACCTCAAGTTCCTCAAAGACGACCCCGGTAGGCAAGAGATTGGTAGCTTTTACCCACTCGGTCCGGAAGATTATACTGAAATGGCATATGTCGGAAACACGGAACGATTCTGCCAGGCTATTGTTAAAAACGACCTTGAGTTCGTCAGATCTTGGTGCGCTACGAGAGAGGGGAAAGCTGACATCAATCGCCGGGACTTTTGCGGCCGAACCCCACTGCATTTGGCTGTGTTGAACGAGGGCACTTTGATTGAGGTTGTGCAGACCTTGATTGACACTGGCGCAAGGCTCGTAGCAAGAATCCAGGACGGACGCACGGCGCTCCACATTGCGGCAGGAAAAGGGAGGGTTGATATCATCACCGCATTGCTCAAAAAGAGTGAAGAGAGCGAGCACGAAAGAGATTTCAAGGACAAAGGGAGGAAAGCTACGGAAAGCTCACGAACTAGAGAAGCCGACGCTGATAGTGACGAGAACGTGTCGGAATCGATTCACTCACAGTCAGATTTATCTGGCGAAGAATTTGAGTACATGAGAGTTGGTACTGGGTCAATTGCTGCAGAAACTGCCACTGATGGCTCCTATGTGAGGGTGAAGAGGGGTGAAGAGGAAGAGGGACTGGTGGAAGGGGTGATTGATGATGAGGAAGATCAGGATGATATATATGACATTAACGTCATCGATTGGGATTACCAAATGACACCTCTCCATCATGCTATCGTTCGTGGTCACTGTAATGCCGTTGAGTTATTGGTTTCCGACTTCGGAGCCGATCCACTTATGCCTATGAAGATCTTTGGGGCGGAGATGTACGGAGGACCCAAAACGCCAAGAGCAGCTGTGCTTGTCCTTGCTCTTGTTTATCTACTCCCTCGCGAAAAGCAGGCTGAGATGGCCGCTACGCTTCTGAGGGTAGGCGCAAGGACTTCGCAGGCGGATAGTTTCTCAAAAGCCACTGGGCTGCTGCATGCAGTGGCACATTGTGCAATGCCTGTTTTGGAAAAAATGTTCGAGCTTGATAACCCAGGGGCGAGGAGCGTTCTCAATAAAGTTTCCACTTACAATTACCAAGATGCGACTACACCCCTTACAGTAGCTTTAAGGGGAGCAGGAAGCCAATCGCTCGATATTGCGAATTACCTTCTTGACCAGGGCGCAGCCGGCTATATCAGGTTTGACGATTTTCAACGCTGTTCGAAGACATGCTACGGCTCATTATTTGGAAACAACAACAACGATCATTCGTACAAGGCACTCAAACAAACCATCGAAATCGCCATTGAATGCGAGTATAGTTGTTCACTCATACCACGTCTTATAAAGGCAGGGGCAGACCCGTCAGCCATCGCTTCGTCCACATCGACCCGATTTGGTTTCGCAGGAGCAAATCAGACTTCAAGTGAAACCGTTCTTGACAAGTTACGCAACAAGATCCAAGCGTACCGCAATTCCCTCGATACAAAGCCGGAAGCGGCCGTTTCTGTTTGGAAAGAAGAGCCGCTTCCCGCCTCTTTTCTTGATAGCTTTCTAGAAGGGTCCTGGGAGAGATTCACTGCTGAATTTGCTTGGAAAAGAGAAAACGAAGCTCGGGATTTGAGGTCAGCAGCTAGTGGGCAACCTGTGATATTCGGCATGGCAAGGGCGAAGCGGAGGGAGGAAACTGAGAAGCTTTTGCGATTGTTTGAAGAGGCTGAGAAGGTATTGCTCGAGGCTGGGGCAAAGACTTTTGAAGAGTTACACCCGCACGCAACGCCGGTCCAGGCTGGCCAGCCCACAACTACCTTTGGTGGGGGTCCTGTTGGCCAGTTTGGCTTATTTGGCAGCCCAACAGCCCAGCCCGCTTTTGTGGTACCTTTTAATGTCTCAGTTCCCTGTGAGAAGGATACACTTGAACGATACAGCAAATTATTTAATGCAGTTTGGAAAGGAGATCAGGAAACTGTAAAGACCCTCACAACAGGCCCCTCCGGAGAACCTCCTCTGCCAGCTCTTCAAATCTCTGTGAGTAGCCGGGGATGGACTACACTATGGATAGCTATCTACCGCCGCGATTATGCCATGGCTAGACTGATATTGGAGATCGTGAAATCTCAATACGAGGAGCCGGGCAAAAAACTGGCCGGAAAAGCGGTTAGGATCAATATACCTGGTGATAGTGATGATGGTTATAGCGAACGTTATTTCCAAGATCCTGGCGACGAGGACTTCACTATTGAAGGTGCTGGTGCAGTGTCTGATTTCGTCAAGTGCGGCATTTCCCCATATGCCTTTATTTGCCAGGGCCCGCCTCAATTAGACGAGCTGCTGGGTGAAGAGGAGGAAGCTTCGCTTAGGAAGCAGAACCTATTTCAGGTAAGACTAATATGGAGATTTCCCATGGAGGTTCTTGAACTAATTTTCTGTTGCGCCAAAATAGTGGATGGGGGGGTGGACCATACTTTCTTTATCAATATACAAGGACGATTCAGAGCTCTTCGAATTCATATTATCAGCGGTAGAGGAGTTTGGTGGGCCTAAGGCCCCTGAGGAGTACATCCTCCCGATCTATGGGATGCAGCGGTATTCCGCCTGTGCACATGTTAGACTGGCACTTGCCCTAGGTCGGATATGGGTTCTGGAAGAGCTGATGAAGCGCTACACATTTGGGATTCACTATGATTCATTGAGGGAACAAGATCACGAAATTCAGAAAGCTAAGCCCAAGTATTACCAAGGCCTAGTAGTCAATGGCATAAGGGCACAGGTACACAACCCATATGAAACCTCCTCGCCAAACACAAAAGATATCCAAAAACCACTCCAGGTGGCGGCGTACTTTGGAAATCTTGACTCGATCAAATGGCTTTTGAGCGATCGGCCCTGGGGTTGTCTCGATTCGTTCATAGGCCGCAACCCTGAGAATGAGTGTGCTAAGTTACTAAGGAATCAAGGAGACGCGCTGCCGAAGATATTCAGAGAATCACTTGGCTTAGACAACAGAAACCTCCCGCATATTTGCTTGTTAGGATGGGCTGGGCCTGATCCAATAGAGGCTTTCCGGTTTTTAGTTTCGCGTCCTGGGTCCTTAGACTCTCGCACTAATGCCGGTCTCACACCTGCGCTGTTCGCGGTTGTCAAACGCCGGATTCACGCAATCGAATACCTCCGCCGGGAAGATGTTGCCGCCGATTTTTCCACTCGTGACTTTATGGGCCGGAATGCTCTGCATTTGACTTTTTGCGACACTAACGATCATCCTAATTTGTCAGTTTCTACGATTGAGGAAATAGTGAAGCTCCTTCCTGAAGATAAATTAGCAGATATGTTCTTGCAACGCACACGGCGCCGAGGGCACACGCCCCTTGCGCACCTTCTTCATCATTTACTCCCAACTTCCATGTACGGGAACAACCGGTTCCCCGTTCACGTTGTGAAAGTCCTCCTCAAGTACTCCAAGGGTAACGAGTTGGGGCTTTTCGACTTTGAAGGGAATCTCCCGATTCATACTGTAGCTACACCTCTCCTCTCTATCATCTGAGACTTCTGTGCTGACATGGGGGACCACTAGACTCTCCGGAGAAACATGACAATCACTGCCCGTCTACTCCTAGCATTCAAACCAGAACACATAAACGCGGAGAACGCCTCGGGCCGCACCCCGCTGGAAATTGCAACGAGCAACTACCTCACGAAGATCTCCCAAAACCCCCAAACCCCAAACCTCCGGGGCCACCACCCCAGTGCCATCCTCTATCAGCCCTTAGGTTTCCTCGCTCAGGGAGGCCGTGCTGCCGAAACTGCAGGAGGTGGAGAAATGGTGGATGAGAAGGAGGGGTGGGACACATCCGACGTAAATTCCGCATTTGAGCTCGCGTGCAAGGCAGCTAGGGAGGCTGGGTGCGGCAGGGCGCTGGTTAGCCTACACGAGGCGCGGAGTCTCGTGCAGAGGTTGCAGGGCCGCAAGGACCTACCCGTCACCGAAGAAGAGGAAATGGTGTATAAGCGCCAGCGCGAGGTGGTGGGACAGTTCGATCCCATGTGGGCGATAATGTAAGTTGCGATACTACTGGTGTTGATAAGGTCTGTTGGCGGGGGGCTCTCTGTATTTCGCTTCTTGTGTTTTGCCTTGTGGAGAGCTTTTTATTCATGTTTATCGAGCATGATAATAACATGAAAGCATTGATCATGATTTATCACTCGTACGTTGAGTTGCCGGTTGGGGCAGCGTTGGCCTAAAGGGGGGTTAGTGCTAGAGATCGGAGGCCTTACATAGTAGCCGGCGCCTTTAGATGGCCGAAGAGGTTCAAGAAAAAAATGAAAATCAATGACCAGCCCTTTTTCACAAATAGCTATTATACGAGTGTAGCAGAATTATTATTTTCTTTTTTTGTTCAAGTAACAGTACAGTACCGAGTGATCGACGTATTACTCTTCACGAAGATAATAACAATAAGTTAATGGTAGCAGTAATAATGCTCGTAGATAGTCCAGCCTCGATCCCCCGCCCACTCCCTCCTCTTCCCTCCTCCTCCCCTTCTACCCGCGGGATGGCATACGCTCTTCAGGATACTCCAAGTATAGAGGGAGAACGGGGTAAGTTATTATAGCACAGATGGTGCTGGTGAGGTGAGGTAGTGGAGAGATGTGAAATTAAGTCAGGAATCACCAGGAGAAAAACGAATCGTATGAGTTGATGGAAATTTTTGTGGTTGTTAGGTTGGGTTGGGTTGGGTTGGGTTGATTAATTAGTTGATTAGTTGATTAATTAATACGGAAGGCTTTTTGGGTGTTTAGTGAGTAGGGTGCGGTGTATAGTGTTTAAAGTGCTCCTAATGGAAGGTGGTGAAGTTTTGTTTGGTAATTGTCTTGACTCGGGAGTGGGTTTCTACTGTGGTGGAGTGGGTGGGTGTGAGTAGCATAAGTTTTATATGAAAGCCTTGATTGGCGGCCATAAGCCCTTGTGCTGGTACAGCGCCACTGCGATAACTTGTCTTTATGTTAGAGGAAGGCTATGTTAGTGGTTGGGTTTCCTGGGGGTTTGTGTACTAGTACTGTGCGGATCGCTGGCCCGATGGCGTGATATGATACTTGGCTCGCGAATATTTAGAAATTTTTACAGCGAAAAAAATTTTTGCCTTTTTTCTCTCCTTCTACATCCAAGTGATCATATACAACTCCTAGCACTCACCCATTTTTTATAGCCCCCTCGATAGGTAAAAAGCTAAAGAAGAGAGAAAAAGATAGAGAGAAAAAGAGGAAACGCCTCCAATTTTATATAACGCTCACTCACTCACCTGCCTAGCCAGGGGAGCGGGGGGAGGAAGGGAAAGAAACAGATATCGCGAAAAGTAACGTGACATAAAGCATTGTTTCTTTTTTTTTCCTTTTTGTCCTCCCTCTCCTAGATTCATATGTAATCGTTGTATCTAAGAGAAGAATATAAAACGCAGAAGGGAAAGAAGGCTAGATGGAAATGGTAACTTTTTATCAAGAATTTAGTATGTATTTATGAAGCAGAAGCGAGGGAAACGCCGCCACCGAGCAAAGAGCCATCTGGGGCGCCGGCCCTAATATCGTCGACGGTTACGGTGACCGCGCCTGCTTGAACGAGTGCTGTGCGGAGGTCATCAATCAGGTCATGGACGCTAGATTGGCGTCAGTACCGCTGGGGAACAGAAATTCTCAAGAGGAGGAGGGGATACTCTTCGATCCCGACACAGAGCCTGATAAGATCTTCAGGCATTCGTCGCTCCGCCCTTGTCTTTGCATCGATACTGGCATGACTCATGCGGCTGGGAGGGAACATTAGCCAAGTCCTAGGAGCTTAGAATAGAAAGAAATATTTTATACCATGGCATGGAAATCAAACTATTAACACATCCGAAGCTGACACTAATAGCCCATAGACGGGTAGATTCTACAATCTTCTCGCTTAGGAGCGTATCACCAGTTTCAAAGCTCAAAACCGCGCCAGCACCCCGAGCCATGCTCCAGTGGAGGTCGTACTGCGGGTGGCTCTTAAGGCCCGGGTACCTGACCTTGAACCCACGGTCTTCCAGAAACACTGCAATTTCCTGTGCATTTGCCTGCTGTTTCTCCATTCTAACGCTAAGAGTCTTGACTCCTCTCAGCAGTAGCCATGAATCCAATGGCGAGAGCCCACAGCCTGTGGAATTTATTATAAAGTATAACCTTTCGCCTAGCGACGGGCTGTTAGTTGCAATCACACCTGCCATAAGATCGTGGTGGCCCGAGAGGTATTTGGTTCCGGATTCGCAGACAATATCCGCCCCGAGGTCCAAGGGATTCTGCAACAAGGGGGATAGCATGGTGTTGTCCACACAAACAATAGCATTGGGATTAGCGGCATGTGCCAACGAGGCAATACCCGGTATATCTGTAATCTTGATGAGCGGATTTGTTGGGCTTTCAAGAATGACCATTGTGGTTTTTGGTGTGAAGGTCTCTTTCAAGGCGCTGACATTGGTGGTGTCTACATGGTGAACGGTGATACCAGCGTGTATAGAAAGATATTTTAGTAGTCTGTTTGTGCCCCCATAAAGGTCATCTCCAGTGATGACTTCGTCTCCTGGCTTTAGCAAGCGGGTGATCACATCCAGAGCTCCCATTCCAGAAGAAACGACAAGTGCTTGGCTTGCAGACATGATCTTTGCAAGGTGGCGCTCTACGTTCGATCTAGTTGGATTTCCGGACCGTGTGTAGTCAAATGTCCCTCCCCCAGATGCAGATTTTTGTTTGAAAGTAGCAGACTTTCAAAGATTCACTTGTCAGTGCCTAGACGGATAGCTGAGGTTTGAGGGGACAAACTTGGTATATAGGCATAGACGACGCATCGTATTGATCAGAATGCTCGGTGTAAACAAGTTCCGTAGCTAGAGCATACTTTCTCCCATTTGTGGGAGTAGAAGGGGCCGGCGAAGGAGGAAGGTCATTTCCGGAGATATCAATTTTCGAGAAAGCCATCGAAATTGAAGAACCAGTCGGATTATTGGAGCCAGACATTGTGAGAAATTGGAGGAATCAAGGGTGTTGCGGAGACAATGGGTGATGGGGACGAATAGAAGGTGATTCAGGGTCCAAAGGAAGGATGCAGGACTCGAGCAGCAATTCAGGATCCAGCTACAAGAGACAGGCGAAGGAATGATTTTCACCTGTGATATAAACTACAGCTAAGTAGCGTGCTTCTTTGTCACTAGTTTATCTAATCTCATCTAATCTTCTCTCATCACTGATCTGCTAAGTTACCTACACTTGCCGAATAAAGCTAGCCCTAAGCTAGGGCATTCCGGTGTGAAATCGCACTGCCTGGCGCGTCCCCAGATACTCCAGATCGTTCTCTAGCTACTACCTCCGACCGAACCATCGCTAGCAATGACCGACGATGAAGGTGAATGCGCCAACCCGCTCCTCCTTGGGTTTCTGAAGGACTGGTATGATACCGCAAGGCAACAAAACGCCAAGGGAGTGGCTACGTATTTACACATTCCTCGCACCTCTAGTCAACCCAGTTTTAATGGACTTATAGCTACAGAAATGCCTACGAAGCCATGAGAGCATGTCCAATACCCTTTCAGCACCCTAGCGAAGCGATCCAACTCAAAGGCCTTGGACCAGTCCTCTGTGAGAAACTAACACAAGCTCTAAAAGTCTATTGTGAGGCCAATGGTCTCCCGATGCCAAGCAAGACAAAACGACGTCAGATTCCCACCCGCCTACATTTTATTATTTGTATTAAAGACCTAACAGACGTCTTAAATAGGCCGCGCTCGCAATGACTTGGATGGAGAGGAGAGCGCTGCTGGAGAAGGGGCAGGAGCTGCCCCACCGCCGAAGAAAAATCGGCCAACCAAGACGTACATTCCTAAGAAACGCACCGGTGCCTATGCGCTCCTATACGCCCTTTACAAGGGCGATGGAGACGTGTTGACTAAAACGGAGCTCATCGATCGAGCGAGACCGTACTGTGATGCGTCTTTCGATGCTCCGGCCGAGGCAGGAAAGTATTACACTGCCTGGGCCTCCATGAGGACACTCATAAACAACAACTACGTATATTCCAGTGGCAATCCGAAGAGATATATGTTGACGGAGGGAGGGGAGGAGGTTGGGAGGGGGATTCTGGCTGTCGAAGAGGGATTGGGTGAAGGTGCTAGGGACGGCGATGGCGGTGTTGGGGAGGCGGCTCAAGCCGGGGGTCCTGTAGCTAGAGGAGGTGTAGCCGCTTCGGGCAGCGCTGCCAACTCAAGGCCGAAGAGGACTCCTGCACAAGCCGTGCGTGATGCTTGGGGCGGGGATGGAAGTGAGGCTAGCGATGTAGCCCCATCACGTCGTCGACGTCGGGCCGCTCGAGGACATGAGGAGGAGGATAATAGACCTATCTTGCGGAGAATATCAGAAGAGCCAGAAGCTAATTCTAAGGCATCTGAAGATGGCTTTGAGCTCAGTGATTGTGCAGGCGTGCTGGGGAGGAATTCCGCGCGGCCTTCCCAGAACATTGGACAAATCAATGATGGGAGACCTTTGCCAGTAGCTCCCTCGAGATCTCGGACACCATCTGTAGCTCCATTACCTCGCACTTCCGACGAAATTGACTTGACACTCTCTCCAGAGCCCTCTTCGGCTGCTGTCCTGACACAGAGGAGCGAGTCGAGCGCTAATATTCCGACCGTCTCACACAGGGGCAGCTATAAGGTTGGAAATACTGCGTCCCGAGCGTCATCAATTACCTCGGTCGATTGCAGTGCACCCACATCATCGCGGCCGCAGTCTCGTGCGGGATCTATAGCAGCTTCTCGTGCTACTTCTGGTAGCAAGCCCACATTTCCCGACTTTGCGCCCGAAATAGTAAAGGCAGGATCATTCACCGTTCATTTACTCCTGGACAACCGGGAGGTTCGTGCGAGAAATGACCGCGACTATATTCAAGATAATCTCAAGACTTGTGGCATAAACCCAATCACACGACCACTCCAAGTTGGCGATGCAATGTGGATTGCCTGCGAGAAGGGCGGTCGTAATCGCGAAATTGTTTTAGATCACATTGTCGAGCGGAAAAGACTTGACGATCTGGTAGCTTCTATCAAAGATGGGCGGTTCCACGAGCAGAAGTTCCGATTAGCGAAGAGTGGCTTGAAACATGTTACTTATATCATCGAGGATTTCACACTTAAAGAGGCCGATAGAGCAATGCAAGACGCTATGGATACTGCGATCAGTTCTACGCAGGTTGTCAATGGGTTTTTCGTCAAGAGGACAGGCAAATTGGATGACACCATACGATATCTGGCCAGAATGACAAAGAGGCTAGCAAAGGAGTATGAGGTATAAACTACCCTCGCGCATAGCTTGACATACCTTTCTAATTAGCCTCGTAGACCAAGGATTTGAACTTGATCCCCGACAACCTCCTCGATTCGAGCACATATCAAGCCTTCCGCAAACACCTAAATGAGAAATTCCCCGAAAAACAGTTCAATATAAACTACTCCATTTTCTCAACCTTAGTCTCTAAGAGCGCCAATCTGAATCTTAGAGACGTATACCTGAAAATGCTCATGTGTGTTCGGGGCATCAGTTTGGAGAAGGCGCTGCAAATTCAAAAGATGTACCCCACCCCCATCGAACTGGTCGAGGCTTATGAGCGGTGTGCGAACGAGGACGAGATGAAGGGGATGATCATGAAGCACTTTGCAAATGCTCCCGGCCGGAAAAAGGTCGGACCGGCCATATCGGCAAAGATCGCAGAGGTGTGGACTGGGGTTGGGGCTCAGGAGGATCCTGATGAAGAGGCTGAAGATAGTGATTAGATAGAACTGGTGGATTTTTCCTTTATTTCTTTCTTGTTCCGGAGTATGGTTAGATATTCTTGGTGGATGCTGGGCTGTATGTATTATAGTATCTTCACTTTTTCTCTTTCACTATACATTTTTAGGGGATCCCACCCCCAGAGGTACAAAAGTACCAACCGATTATAAGGATCTTGAGTGCTAAGTTGTAGCTTTGGAAGCACGAAAGCATGGAATGTTAGTCCCCATTATGATATCCACCCGACTGTCCGATGCAGGTGAATAATACTCGTGGGTAAACTGTGACATACAGCACCACCAGAGAGAACTGCCGAAGAATGGCACAATAATATTCGGGATACAAGCCGATATAATAATATCATACCCACAGCATATAAATTTATGCGGGGGAGCCAACCGGTGAGGTGCATTCATCCACGTTTCCACGTGAAATTATTAACTCATTAAGTTACCCAGACCGGGCACCTCCGGCCTGCGGAGGCCCGACTCCCGGGTATTCAATCATTTACACTTTGCATCAACTAAGCGATATCCGTAATTGGATGACCTTTGTGAACACGACCGCTATTGCATAACACCAAAACCTAAGCAAAAAAAAGCTAAATTTTCGCACTCTACGATAGCAGTCATGTTCACAAACATCATTCAATTGCGAGTAAAAGAAGGGGAATCAAATGTCCCGAAGCTAATGCCCGCGGTCACGGCTACCCAGGGTTAATTTAGTCCCTCGGCAGCGGGAGAATTTCTCTCATTTGGGGCAGCTGACGCCGAACTCTACGGTTATCAACATAAAGTTATACGATACCGGTACAGTACAGAAACATCTTGTGGTTTACCAGTATTTTGTTTTGATATTCTTCCCTCCTCTTTACTGAACTAGAAGTCCAATCTTATTATGGGGCGGGTGGCGAACAGGGGCGCTGCGCGGGCAAAAAGTGAATTGCCCCGAATGTTTACTGAGGGGTCGTTTGGGGGAGCACAAAAAAAGTTGCTTGGAGAGGTTAGTACAAGGGTTAGGTGTCCCCCACCAATAAGAGAGGGGTTAAATTCACAATATCGACCTCCAGTGGTCCTCCACAGCCTTGGACTTGCCATAGAAATAGGATGGGCGCAAGTATTGTTTTTTCCCATTTCAATTGGCACTTGATAATCTAGAACAATACCACCTATTCTAGGGTCAGGGGAATTAGCAATTTTTTTTGTTGTCGGATCGATATAGATTTTTATGGTGTGTTTCAGTATGATACCGTGACAAACAACACCATTACTCTTGATTTCCCCCTCCATCACTTCATTCGCCCCACATCACCCCTCTGCCCCTCACTTTATCGATACCCCCAATAAACCCAGGTACAGTATGCTGCATTTCCCACACGGCATTGCTCCCTTTAGCCTGATTATGGCCAATAGACTTAGACGGTAGGGCCTCCCTCCCATTACACGGCCCAATAAATAGCTATCGCACTTACCTGCCTACGGTTTCTCAAAAATGTCCTCGTCCAACGAACGCCTCACCTCCATCACTGCACACATGGCTCCCCCTATTCCCACCTCGTTCGAAGCTGTGAAACTGGCACCAGCCGACCCTTTGTTTGGCCTTTCGGCCGCCTGCAAGGCGGATACTTTTGACAAGAAGGTCAATTTGGTTATTGGTGCTTATCGTGACGACAATGCTAAGCCGTGGATCTTGCCTGCTGTTAAGAAGGTCTGTTCGCTCATGCTCCGCTCTTGAATGAAGTGTTAAGCTTGGGAACGAATTATTTTCCACAGGCAGATGCTATTATCGCGAATGACCCAAATTTTAACCACGAATATCTTCCAATTGCTGGTTTGCCCGCTTTTACATCAGCTGCCGCCAAGTTGATTCTTGGGGAGGATTCGCCCGCAATTCAGGAATCAAGGGTGATTATTTACCTACCCTTCACTTCAGTTTTCCGAATGGATAGGATTTTAACAATTACTTAGGTCACCTCACTACAAACCATCTCCGGCACTGGTGCAGTCCACCTTGGAGCCTTGTTTCTCGCCAAGTTTTACCCTCGCCTACAGAACCAGGAAGTCCACCTTTCAAGCCCTACCTGGGCGAACCACCACCAGATCTTCTCGAATGTTGGCCTCCCGCTCGCTTCCTACCCATATTTTTCGGCCAAGACAAAGGGGCTCGATTTCGAGGGACTTCAAGCCGCTCTCGAGTCCGCGACGAATGGATCTATCATCTTGCTCCATGCCTGTGCTCACAATCCTACTGGTGTAGACCCTACACGCGACCAATGGGTTAAGATCGCCGAGATAATCCGCAAGAAGCGCCACTTCCCATTCTTCGATTGCGCGTACCAGGGCTTTGCTTCTGGTGATTTGGCCAACGACGCCTGGGCCATTAGGTACTTCATTGAGCAAGGATTCGAACTTTGTGTTGCTCAGTCGTTTGCAAAGAATTTGGGTCTTTATGGAGAGAGGGCTGGGTGTTTCCATTTTATTTCCCCCCCAGCTCCTTCCGCTACCGATAACAACAAGAAGATTGCCAGTCAATTGGCAATCCTGCAAAGGAGTGAGATTAGCAATCCTCCAGCCTATGGTGCTAGAATCGCTAGTACAGTCCTAAATGACGAAAAGTTGTTTGCAGAGTGGGAGGATAATCTCAGGGAGATGAGTGGGCGCATAAAAGATACAAGGAAAGCATTGTTCGACAAATTGGGCGAGCTTGGAACGCCTGGCGATTGGTCACATATCGTGAAGCAGATTGGGATGTTTTCTTTGTGAGTTTTCCTCTTTCAGAAGCGTAGAAACAAGCGTGAACTAACAATTTGTAGCACTGGTTTGACTGAGAAGCAAGTGTTGAGGCTTAGGGAGGAGTCCCACATTTATTTGACCAAGAATGGGCGTATCTCGATGGTATGTATTGACTTTGACTTCTTCTCTTGTGAACCCAGAATGTTAATAACCCTTTTCAGGCTGGTCTAAATTCCCGGAATGTGGAATATTTCGCCACAGCCGTGGATAAGGTAGTCAGGGAGGTGACTGAATAAATTTGGGCCTGGATGTGGCGTGAAAACTCGAATAATTGAATTCAGTGCCTCCTCTAGTATAGTCTAGTGTTTCTCCCCTGGTAGTGATAGAAACTAAAATGAACAAGTATTATAAATCCTTCATTAAATTTTAAAAATGTGCAACCGAATGGCCGGGGCGTTGTTTGATCTTGGGCCCCAGTACTAGTACCTAACTAACTTATGTGCTGCTCGTATCGTACAATTCCGACTTTATTGGTAAACTCTGAGACAGCCCTAGCCCTGGTTGTCGCTTTTGGCACGTGACTCTAAGCGGGAACAGCTAGACCACCTTACATCAGTTTCCTCGTCGGCCTCGTCTTGGGCCCAACCCACCACAACTACCACACCAACAACAACCATGGTGCTTGTGGACTACGCTTCGAGCGATGACGAGGGAGCTGGCCCCTCGTCAAGCGGAATCTCTAATCTCGCCATAACTCCGTCGACAAAAGTTATTGCCGCCCCTGATGTCTCCCTGGAAGTTGAGTATTCCAATCCAATCTACTTCCCAAATTCAAACAACATCAGCTAATACCCCCATAGGACCCTATGCAGCTCCGCCAATCCCTAATAAAGTCGACGGATAAAAAGATTACAACAAACATGACCTATGACCAGCTTTCTGCACCAGTGGTCGGCCCCTCCAACCCTTTCCTATCCGCCGAGAACGCATCGCGAAAACGCAAAAACGTACTCACTGGCTATGCCGAAGAGTCGGCAATCTCAGATTCTACTTTCCGCACACAGCAGCGGACATTCATATCCTTAGGGTACGCGAAGGATCCTTCTCTCGCAGCGAACGGAAACTCTTTTGTTGGGAATCAGGAGAGTGTTGTTTTACACGGGGGCAAAGACGTAGTCCAATTGCGGCCCTCACGGCAAGAAACCGATGCGATCAGACGGAAGAGGACGAAAAAGGGAGATCCGTCAATTCTCGAGGGGGAAAACGCCTACGTAGGCCCTTGGGCGAAGTACAATGAAGCTAATACACTGTCGGAGTCTGAGGGCGAGGATGAGGAGGAAGAGGGTGAAGAGGAGTATGCTGCGCCTGCGTCGAATCCTATTATTGATAAGGCTGGCAAGGAGTATTTGGATGTGAATACCGGAGGTATTGGGAAGGAGACTACGGAGTTTCATGGATCACAGTTGCGAGATTACCAGGGAAGGACGTACATGCATGTCCCTCAGGACCTAGATATCGATTTGAAGAAGGAACCTGGAAGCTGGACGAATTATATCCCGAAAAAGTTGGTGCATACTTGGAAGGGACACACAAAGCCTATTACCGCATTGCGGTTTTTCCCGGAAAGCGGCCATTTGCTATTATCCAGCAGCAGTGATGCCAAAGTCAAGGTATACACCGTTCCCATTTTCTTTTACACTGAAGCCGATGACTGATGCGACTGTAGATTTGGGACGTCTATCATGATCGCGAGCTTCTTCGCACATACAACGGCCACTCAAAGGCTGTCACCGATATTACCTTCAATAATTCCGGTAATCAATTCTTAACAGCTTCCTACGACCGCTACATGAAGCTCTGGGATACAGAAACCGGGAAATGCCTTCACCGCTTCACAACTGGCAAGATCCCGCATGTCATCCGGTTCAACCCTGATCCCGCCCTCCACCACGAGTTCGTTGCAGGCATGAGCGACAAAAAGATCATCCAATTCGACACCCGCACAGAACAAGTAGTCCAAGAATACGATCACCATCTCGGCCCCGTAAACACTATCACATTCGTAGACGAAAATCGCCGCTTCATCACGACCTCAGACGACAAGTCGTTGCGGGCCTGGGAATACGGCATTCCAGTCCCCATCAAATTCATCGCGGAGCCTTACATGTACTCCATGGTCCGCGCCTCGCTGCATCCTTCGGGCAAGTACGTCGCGTACCAGTCTGGCGACAATCAAGTCGTAGTGTACGCCGCGACGGACAAATTCCGCCAGAACCGCAAGAAGGCCTTCCGCGGACACAATAACGCTGGGTACGCTATTGATGTAGACATTTCCCCCGATGGCCAGTTCCTCATGAGTGGGGATTCCGGCGGATTCTTGTGCTTTTGGGATTGGAAGACCTGTAAAATGTATCATAAGTTTCAGGCTAGCGATGGGCCGGTTGTTGCGGCTCAGTGGCATCCGCAGGAGAGCAGTAAGGTTGCGAGCGCCGGGTTGGATAATGTTATTAAGTTCTGGGATTAGAAAATGGAAAAGAGTTGGATACTAAACCGTTAGGTTGCGGCAGAGGAAGGAAGGGGTGGGGGTTAAATTGTATTTTAGAATCTGATGATATCAATTTCTTCTATTTTGGAGGGCTCGAGACTAATGAGTGATACTTTTTTTTCCTTCTTTGATATATTATTATAATAACCTATCACTCGGAGGATTATTCAGGTTATTGCCTGATATATATTATCCTACAGATGCCGGGATTCATTTTGTCTTACCGGAATAGTACATACAGTACGAAATTCTGTCGAACACAGAGCGCTCATCGCACACATATAATACCTTCTGGCCAGTATAGTAGACTATTAACCTCGTATCACAGATGCCCTACTCGCGATTATACAACCTTTATATACCAACTCTCACTCGAACAGTGAATATATTCTCTAAAAAAATAAAATAAAAATATAATAAAAATAAAAATAAAAATAAAAAAAGCTTCAACATTAGGTATCATAGTAAGCTATCCTGCAAGTGCCATAGGTTGTTACGGGCAGGATATTATAATAATAATATTATTATTATTAGTACCCCAATTCACGATTCGTATAATATACTGTAGTAGTCAGATCAATTGGGACGCTTCGAAATTGCTGAAGGGGGGTAAAAAAACAAAACATGTATCATACCCTAAGTTAGGACGCGGCATGCTAACACAAAAAAAAAAGCTCTTAAGGACAACTTAGATAATTTTTTCTAGTTTTCTTAATTTCTTTGATAATATACTGTACTGTTACCAGAAATACATTCTCACTGTTGAGAGCAGTGGGCAGCGAGCGAGAGTAGCTCAGAGAGAGTTGTATGATACTATAGTTAGTTTTATGATCTCTGAAGCTATAATATTTTCCTAAAAAAGCCGATAACAAGTTCTCCGGCGGGAGCAAAAACACTAATTAACACTGACATGTTCCGAACTTTGGTACACCACCCTCCCTGCTGACAGCTGACCGTTCCATCCAATTGACCTGACTGACCACTACAGTAATAATTATAATATCTCTTCTATTCTATAATTAATAAAAGTTCCTTTAATCAAATCCAATTTCACCCAATTCAACCCAGGATAAGGATAGGATACGCTATAGGTACCGGTAAAGTACAATGCAGAGATATAATAGCGGCCCCCCCCTCGTCATTTACATAATACTGGTACGTACCGTACCGGTACTACGGGGTATAATATATTAGCATAAGTATGATAGTACAGGTATGGTATATAGACTACCCGTTTTTTCTACCGGTACTCAGGCTTAGAGTATGATATTATAACAAGATAACATACCGTATTATCTTGAATAATATTATGAGAGAAATGTCTCAGGTCGCCTGGGGAAAGACCTCTTCTGAGTAAGGCGGCATTTTGTTTTTTTGCTGGCATTTTTCTCCCGCCAACCATCCGAATACGGTAGGAAACTCAGACGTCCCGAGACAATTCTCCCTTATTTCAAGATAATATGGTACTTGTATATGATACAAGTACAAGTATATCCCAGTATGATATAATACTTCCTCAATTACGCTCCGAGAGTACTATAGTCGTGTAACAAAACTCTTGGCACCCTCAGACTGAGTAATGGGACAGGAATGCCTCAAATTTACCACTTTGTATGTCCTCCTCAGCCTGAGCTAGAGGTGAAGAAGAGAAATTAGAAGGTTCTGTTTCTTGTGATTGCATTTCTGCTTTAAGTACCATCAGCGGTGGCTAAGATGAAGCAAGTTGCACGATAAAATTTGACCAGGGTGCCAGGACTTTTGTTACACGACTGTACCAGCCTGGAGCAAAAAGTGATCGGAAAAAAGTCTGGTTGCAACCAACCACTTTTTTTCCGATCACTTACCCACACACCCAAGTACATAATAATATTATAATAACTAATCACTTACGGTACCGTAAAAACTCGAATAATTGGACACGGTGCCGGACGGTTAAATTAAGGTATGTTTTGCCAAGGGATCAGCACAAAAGTCACACATATAAGTCTCACTAACACTTGGCAATCTATTCATAGTGAA
>Ga0307507_10004024_pt1 | contig 26965 bp, 24 predicted proteins | sample 7_EM_MG_FD_207223 | JGI IMG/M metagenome (GOLD analysis project Ga0307507, IMG submission 207223) | Populus trichocarpa ectomycorrhiza microbial communities from riparian zone in the Pacific Northwest, United States - 7_EM | ecosystem: Host-associated > Plants > Roots > Unclassified | place...
TTCTTCGTTTCTGTTTTTTTTTTTTTTTTGTGCGTGGGGGGGGGGGGGGGGCGGGCGCCCTTCCCCCCCTACCTTTGACTCGGTCATCGACTCGGTCACCGACCTAGTCTACGCCTTCATGTATAAATAGTCTCTTTTCTTCATAGATCAATCTTCACACGAGTTCTGACAGAAACGATAGTCTTTCATCTTCACTTACAGGGAAGAGCGAAGGGAGTTTATGATGAAGGCACCTTTTCTAAGCTACGTCCACTGACCATGTTTGTTTTCTGTGATGCTTGCAAGTTGATAAAGCCATGTCAAGTTTGAGGGCCAAATCCATATGTTGGGCTAGTTGTGATCTTTCCCAATGCTAACGAAGGTTTCTTTTTGGTTATCTCTATGCTGGGCAGCTCGCGCGTGTGTTCTCCAGACCATTAGCATATCGTGACTGAGTAATAAAGATATTAATTGACAATGCTATTACAGTCGGTTCTAGGTTATGCGTTAGGCTTGCTTGAAGAGAAGAGCGGGCGAGGAGTAATTCGGAAGTCCTTTAAATGCTCGTCCAAAGCTCATCTAACTTAGTGAAAGCAAAACTCAGCGTCCCGCTTCGTTAAGTATACCAAAATCAGACAAAGAACCATTCAGGTTAGATAAGTGATAATCCGTCTTGAGCAGCAAGCCTCCAAATGCAAGTTTCCTCTGCCTCTGCCTATTAAGTTGTCTGTACAGATCTATAAACTTTTGACCTTGCCGACCAAACTCGCCAACGGCACTTCCCCCCTTTCTCAACAAGTTAAATATTCTGTACATGGCATAAAAAACCTACCCAGAATTGGCCGCTCACTCAATCCTTCTGGAAAGCCTCCGCCTCCTGCCACTGCTTTTGCGCGGAGTCTATATATGCGTCCTTGACTTTCCGATCGCTATTCCATTCGTCGAGAAGGGAGAGCCCTGCGCAGGCCTCGTCCAGTGAAATGGAAGGAAGGTCTAATGTGGCAAGGAGATCTTTCTCATTCAGAGTCTGCTTGCTTGAGTCGAGGAGCTGTCGGACTTTCAAAGCGGCGTGTACATGTAATGGGCTTTGTGCATGCTTTTGCAAAAATTCATCGTTCTTGGCGGAGATATTGGTCGACGCAGGGATGAGTTTGAAGTGGTAGTCGATGACTTCGGATATTGGAGGTGGAAGTTGCACAGAAGAAGAATCTGCTGGGTAGTGTTAGGAAATGATGGGATCAGACGTAGGATTTACTTACAAGTACGGCGGAAACGGATCGCCTGTTCATGGAGCGTGGGATGTTCGGGGTCAACCGCCGCGGCTGCAAGAAGGCATTTCAAGGCCAGCAAGAGCTTGTCTGTAGATGTTTAAGCAGATACAACCGACATTTTCTTACCGTAAGTGACTTACTTCTTCGGATGAAAACCTCAAATCCTAGGGTCTGTGCTTCAATGTTCCTAGGGATGAACTCAAGAAGAGGCATCAGGAACTTCAATGAGTCATCCAGCGGCTCCCTCGTCTGTATGAGCTTCACGCCCTTCGGATCTTGGTCTTCTTTCTTAGGTTCGCCGTCAGCCCCTGTTGCTGGTCTCTTCGCAGTTGAGGCCTTTTTCTCCGCCTCAGCTTTTTCAAATTTCTCTTGCTCCTTCTTTGCCTTCTTCAATGCCTTCTTCCTCTCGTTGGGATCTAGATTCTCGAGATTCTTTTCTTCGGAGTTTGCGAGTTGCGGTTTGTCGAAGAGCATTAAGTAGATCTTGACCGCGGAAATGGCAGCCCTTGCGTAGAATGGATGATCCCGAAGGTGGTCTTCCCATCTCACCATGTCAACGTATGCCCTAACCTGCCCCTTGCGTAGAGAGAAACTGTGGAAATCGAACTGGTCATCCTGCCAAATATCAAAAATGTCGTAGATGGAACTGAATCGTTTCAATGCTAATCCAATATTTCCTTGCCGTAGGTATGCTTCGCCATCCTCGGTGATATACCACATGCATTGCATATCATGCAAGTCTCCCAATGGGCCTCCTGCGGTTTCATTTCGGGTAAATTTACTCATCGTCTTCAACGCCTTTTCGTTTTCATTGTTCCGCAGCTGGTATTTCGCACACTTGGTATTGATGTAGCGATCCTTCTCGTCTAACCCCCGGGCGTGATTCATTATCTCAGCGGCCTTCTTCGTGTTGCCATAGTGTTTGTATATCCGCGCCCTGGTCATGTGGTAGTCCACGGATTTCGGATTCAGTTCGATTGCTTGGTCTATATAATCCATAGCCTTTTTGAGATCCCGACTAAGATGGTAGTTGTAATGCTGCGCGAGGAAATAAAGCACGGACTGCTCGAATCGACTTGATATTTCACCATTGACTTGAGTACCTGCTGATCCATTCATTTTTTTCTCTGATGTATAATCATTGGCCAGTTCTTCGATGATTGCTTTCTTCGAAGGATCCGCATACAGAGCTTTGATGTTTGGGAAAGTGGATGGAACACCCTTGTTGAGCATTCGCCGGAGATAATGATCTGCGGCAGTCTTGAACTCCTCGCCTGTCATGCAATTAGTACGCATTAAACTATCATTAAATACGCCATGATTACCTTCAAGGAAGTCAAGCGGTATTCGTCTCGCAGCATCTACCCGATCACTCTTGCCTGCGTACGACTCGTAAAGTTCTTTTAGAGCTTGTCGCGATTTTTCGCTCGATCTATCCAGCCCGAGTGCCTGTTCTAAGCCCTCGTAGTACTTCCGATATTCGTTATTCCTGTCTAGCAATGCCCTGTATGCCTTCTCGGCCTCTTCTCTCCGGTCCAGCTTCAGCAAGTACTGTGCGCGCATCTCCATAACTGCACTCCGATCCAAGTTACTCTTCATGATACTCTCTAAATGCTCCAAGGCCCGTTCTGTGTCGCCCGATTCCGCTATCACAATGTTTTTATACAGGCACGCCTCAGAATGCTCGATGTCGGATTTCGGCGGAGGACTCTTCAGCGTTCCTTCGTACGTGTTGAGAACGTTTTCTGTCTCTTTCAGATCACCAGCCAAATGATATGCTACTGCTAGCGCTGTCCAGTTCTGCCTCAATTGTGACCGCGCCTTCAGCATCAAAGTCCTGCTCTGGATATAGCCTTGATAGTCTCGCATCTGGATCTGGAGAAGCGCAAGGTCCCGCAGGATATTGTTCGACTCCGGCTCAATCCTCAGCGCAAACTTGTATGCCTTGATTGCCTCCTCGTAATTTTTCACGGACCGGTAGAGCAAGCCGTAGACATGCCAGCACACGTGCGACTTCATGTCATTCTTGAGTGCAATTTTGGCTAATGCGAACGCTTCTTCGGATTGCCCTTGGGAGTTGAGGATCAGAGCTTTCATGGCTTGGGTATCTCCATGATTTGGGTGCTTGCGTAGGATCTGCTCTGCGGCTTTGAGACCTGGAGAGGTCAGGTTAGAGCTTTGCGACCAACAATTATAGAAGCTTTACCTTTTTTGTATTGCTTAGACTCATAGTTCTTTACTACTGAGCGAAAGAGAGAATTCTCCTTAGAGGCCAATGGTTGAGGCATGTTGGCGGGTAGCTCTTTAGCGTCGAGTCGGAGGTGTCGTGAGCTTCGGGGGAGAAAATGTCGAGACTTGGTGGGGGTTTAGGACAAGGCAGGGGAGATGCAAATGCAGTGAAAAGAGGTCATTTCAAATCTCGTAGCATTTTCTAGGGACGAGGAAAGGAATATTAAGGCGGAGATGAGCCGTGTCCTCTATAGAACGGCTGATCGCAGATTGAAGTTGATGAATGTGGGCGGAGGGATGTTTCTTTACGCCGAGCTTTAACCGAACCTGTCAGACGTGTTCCCTTTTGCGCATCTCGAAAGTATTGTCAACTCATGATAGACGTTATCTGTCCCGGTTTTCAACTTTTCAGGCATTTATGGGTGTAGTAATATATATAAAATCCTAGGCCTATCATGCAAAAGCATTTCATCACATTTACTCCAATCCTCACTCTCATTAATTGCTCGTAAATAGTCTTGCACAGGTGTAGTAGACCTAGAAATACTTCATGTGAATCTTAAAACACCAAAACGTGTTACTCAATTCTATAACATTACGTCCATGTATTACCATAGCACATCTGCTTACTCTCCTAAACGCCGAATCAACTAATGCTAGTAGCCATCGCTTTCCTCTTCAGAACTATTGTAACTACTTCGACAAGTTGGGTATATCGGTATCTTATGCATTGCTCATCCGAGCTGACCGCCGTCTCCCTTGAGTATTCTCTTTCTCAAACTTGGGTTCCGGCTTCTTCGTTTTCTTTCCTTTGTGCTGCGTTCTATTTCGACTCTCAGTGTTGATCGCACCTTTTTGTTTCTTTTTCGCCGGCGGTTCTTCCGCCTCATCTTCACTATCCTTCTCGTCCTCCTCGTCCTCCTCGTCCTCCTCGTCCTCGTCCTCGACTTTCTCCTGCTGTGACTTCTTCCTTCCTCTCTTCGGAGTTTTCGAAAGCGTGGTTACATCTAACGACTTAGCCTTGGCTTTAGCGTTTGCAACAATGCTGCCGCGTTGTTTCGTTGTTTTTCTGGGTTTCTTTCCTTCATCATCCTCTTCCCCTTCCCCAGTGTCATTTGCATCTTTCGAGACATCTGCAGCTACAGGTCCTGTCTTTTTTTGTACGCTTGGCACAACTGCTGAAGTTCTTCCACCGACTTTCAAGAAAATGATTTTATCACCATTCGGCAGCCGACCACCGCCCTCTTTGCCTTTTCCCCAACGATGCCGCATCAGCCCTTTTTCGGAGTTAGCGCAATTTGATCGTAGTCGAAAGGATACTTACAGTCCTCCGGGAATTTGCTAGAGTCTGCCAGAGTCTCTACAGCGATTGTGCAGACTTGGATAAGTGAATCGTGTAATTGTTTGATTTGAGCATCGTTAAACGTGTTGCTATACTGCTCTGGGTGCAACTTTGCTTGATATAGTACTTCATCCCTGCTAGTGGTTAGGATAATGAAGGCGTTACGGAGCAGACGTGCAGTTAGAATTACCCTACCCAATTGCCAACACCGCTGATGTTTGCTTGGTCCAACAAAAGAGCCTTCACAGGAACCTTCTTACTTCTGAGTTTCTTGGCCAGCCATTCCTGAGTGAGGATATCGGAATCAATTACGGGATCGGGACCATTCTCTTTGAGAGGCGTTGTGGTTCGCATTTTTTCGCTATCAGCTTCGACCAGCCTAATGCGGCCAAGCCGACGAGCATCCACGAAAGCAACTTCATAGTCTGGGTCTTCCTTCGTCTTCAAGGTAAATTTCCAGAATTTCGGGGGCCATGCTTGGTCTTCCACCTTCGTCGGTTTGTAATATGAAGTCTCGTCATTAGAGAATTTCAACCATCCAGTCATACCCAAATGCATCAATGGATGTGGTGGGGATGACATGACAAGCCAGAAGTATTTGCCTATAAATGGGTGGTTAGGTGATATTTGGATTGGTTCGGATCTGAGGGACCGCTATCTTTTGAGGCTACACTATGAGAGACCCTACCCTGTTGTCGCGCATCAACCACCTTCTTCCCCGTCATAGCCTTTTGAAAGGCTGATGCAGAGCATCCAACTTTGCCATATACGATCTAGGATATTGTTAAATGTTGTCATGGCGGGTGGAGTTCAACTGCTCTACATCATCTTCCTGTGTTTTGACAGCAGCAATCGTTTTGCCAACGAGATGTTTCTTCAGATAATGTACAATGCGTGCAACTTCACCAATCTAACTTGTGTCAGACGAAAAGCCATAATCAACTTTGGAGACATATCCGACCTACCTCAGGCATATTGTCTACTGACAGTAAAGCTCGCGCTTTTCAAGGTTGGTCAAACAGTTGCAAGTATGAAGCAAAGGTATAACGCGGCTGCGAAAGAGAGTAGCAGCGGTATTAACAGGCGATTATGAAAAATATGGATTGAGTGTAGGAGTCATGGAAGACATCAGTAAACCTGGAGCTTGCGACGCGAAGACGTCGCGCACGCACGCACTCGGCGAAAGTGGGAGGTGACTTTCAAACTTCAAATCCGTCCTACTGGCGGCAACATCTCATCCTCCCCACGCCTTTTGGGAACCTTGAAAGTCTTCCACTCCAATCATCCACAACTCCAAAAGACCTCTAGTGAGATAAATACATTTTATTCTAGATGTGGCCGATCAATATCCTCCGTCATTGGTCTCCCGTGACACCATCCTTGCCACTCAGACATGCGGCTTCTTTCGGCATCATCGTTCTTTGATAAGAGCTTGTCCTGCCGTTACATAATCCGCGCCCTTCTTACGATTTTCTTGCTGCATTTCTTCATATCTCATGACTAACTCTCCTTTATCCTCGAATTTTCACTCACACATTGACACCTCTAGCATCATGCTGTGGCTGTCGTCTCTATTAGCTGTATCACTTCCGTTTCCTGTCTTCGCTCATTCTCACCATTACGCAGAACACGATAAACAATTTTCTCAGTCTTATCTGGAAGAGCTCGAGCAAAAATGGGGCACTGATGTAAATTGAGTTCTCGAACTTACTCTTCCAATGCTAACGCCATCCGAAGTGGGGATTTACAGGAATATCAACCTTCGCACATTTACCATATACAAGGTGTCTGAGCCACCCAGAGACTATATTCGATATTGGCATCATCGGAGCGCCGTTTGATACTTCCGTAAGCTATAGGCCTGGTAAGCATTTCTGTATGAAGTCTATAACGCTCGCACCATACACCCAGACCAGAGTCAAGACTATCCCACGCATGTCGATAAAGAAATACACGCGAGCAATCATTCATTTAGCGCTTGCCATGATGTGTGGCTTTTTGACGAGCATCTGAAATACTTCAGAATTAAACATCCAGGGGGACGTACATCAATTTTTGAGTACATGAAACTATTCGCGAAGGCACACCTGGGAGACCGAATTGGGTGTACGCCTAAGCGGCGCGTAGGATATAATGCGAGCACTTAAGGATGAGCTAATATCATATTCTATTATCTTTTTGTGTTTGCTGAAATTTTGCTACGTTCTTAACCCTATCTTTAAATCGCGAAATGATTGTCGAAGCGAAAAAGAAATTGGTGATTCTATCACTATACTAACTGTGGATCCAGGGGCAAGATTTGGACCTCGAGCAATACGTGCCGGATCATCGCGCCAGACTGCATTCCGCGGCTTTAATCACCGTGCTGGACTTAACCCATATACGTCTTGGGCCCGTATTGTGGATTGCGGAGACATTCCAGTTACTCCTTTCGACAATGCGTTAGCTCTCCGGCAGATGAGTGAAGCGTTCGTCGAGCTTGGTGAACGTTCGCCCACGGCAGAGTCTCTGGCGTCTGCTTCCTCTTACCAACACAAGCCCAAACTTCTTACTCTCGGAGGCGACCATAGCATTGCTTTACCTGCCCTTCGAGCGTTGAAGAAGATATACAATCAACCAATTGCTGTTGTACACTTCGACGCGCATTTGGATACCTGGCATCCGGCAAAATACCCATCTTCATGGATTGATCCCACCGACAGCTCTACGCAGTCTTTTTTCAACCATGGCAGCATGTTTTGGATTGCTGCAACCGAAGGATTAATTGCCAACACATCATCGATTCATGCCGGATTGCGCACCCGCCTATCTGATGATGGAATTGAGGACTACGAGGACGATGCCAAACAAGGCTGGGTGCGGATTGCAACCGATGATATTGATGAAATTGGCGTTAAAGGTGTCATTTCAACAATTATGGACCGGGTTGGCACGGAAATACCAGTTTATCTCAGTATCGATATCGATGTGATTGACCCCGGCCTTGCTCCAGGAACAGGAACTCCGGAACCTGGTGGTTGGACAACCCGCGAGCTTATCAGAATACTCCGAGGGATCGAAGGACTCAACGTAATCGGTGCGGACATTGTTGAGGTTAGCCCTGCTTACGATGGTGGAACTGAGGCAACAGCTTTGGCAGCCGCCCAGATTGGCTTCGAGATCCTGACGAGCATTGTTCGACGTGGCCTTATTGAGCAAGCGAAGATTAGAAAGGTTGACGACGGAACGATCTTGAAAGACGAATTGTGAGGATTGGGATTACACATGTAGTCGAATCAGTCATAGGACCGATTTTTTCGCTATGATATTGAGTTGTTATAGAGCGAAAAGAGGATGTGGTTTGCAGAAGTTCTGCAACTCAATGGAATAGTATCTTGCCTTCATTCCAGCCTCGGAGGAGATAGGATAATCATTATCCGATAAATATGCTATGATTCTTGTAAGACGTCATGTATTAGCGAATCGATCAACAACCTCGGAATTTGTCTTCAAGTAAGGGCATCCACTATTTAAACCCTACAATCCCCGATCAAGTCCTTGGTGGTAAGTCTTGTTCAAAGAAATTCTGAGCCAAACCCCGATTTACTTCTCTACATAAACGTCATGGAACACTTCACACCCCATTCGTCTTCAGTTTTTGAGGGCCATTACTCCAAATTCTCTCTTCCATCTGGCGTATCGTTGGCTCTCATAATTTATAGTGTTCCTTAGGCGTCGGAAAGACCGCATGTGGTGTCTTTTACATACGTTCCGCAAGACGTGTCAAAGATATTTCAGAAAGAGGTATGGGTGAAGCGGATAGAACGGATACGCACAGGGCCGGGGAACGCGTTTGAGTTACTAGTTCCCGGAATTGGCCACGTTAAGTGCGGGCCTGATTCCACCACCGAATACGAACTGGAGCACGAAGATTTCTCCTTTCACACCAAGACCAAGAATCGCACGCCCTGGGAACTACGCAAAGACACTCTAGAAGGCCTGCTAGTACACTTGCCACTCCCGCTGCACTGGCATGTCCACTCTCTCAGCTCTGACTGCGATTTCAGCCCCTCTATCCCCTCCCAGGAACTCCCCACAGTAGACAGACATGGTACAGCTGTCGTGCATCAGGAGAAGAACCGGGCCAAAAGCTTTCCGAAGGCACATCTGGATCCAAGCACGGGATGGTGCACGAAGTATCTGCTGTGCCGGAGGTCAGATTCTCGGCATGCAAGCCTATCTGCTCGGATACCGTAGCGCAGATTATGTCATCGACTTCTAGCCTCCATTTGCACTACAAGCTTTTGGAATTGCACCGTTCATGTCTGTTGACATCGATTGGGAAAGTCGGGCGTTCGAGCTCAGCGTACTTCAGACAGAAGATCGTGGTGCATGCGACAGCTCCAGCAGGGACCTTCTTTGGGCTGAGTGCCCCGTTTTCGGACGGCCATAGGGAGAATTACTTAGGAGAGAGTTTCCAGGCTATGTTCGACGTAGAGGTTTATCGGTCTAGATTATTTGGAGCCTGGCGTCTATTGTGTAAGGACCGATTCGAAGGCAGCTTTGGAATTTGGAGGCGGGCATTATCCTAGCAGGGAAACTGAAAAGAAACGTAATTGATGGAAGAATTAGTTAAAATCGTCAATGCTTTACTGTCCCACACTAGCAACTCCTTTAGACCTATCCTCGTTACACATTGGTCATTTGAATGAGGGCCGAAACGTCTCTACTGTCGACACTACATCAATTTTCGCCCTGCAATATGTAACTTATTTTTTTTTAATTTTTTTAATTTTATATCCATTGTATTATACTACGTATAATACTGCGCATGCAGCCTCTAGGCTATGGCGCTATGGTTCTATATACATGAATCCTTCCCAGGCAGCTTAACATGTACTAGTAGCTATGTCCTAGTAGTTTATAAACCCCTAGGGGTTTACAGCTCCTTAGTAAAATACTAAGTTACTAGCAACTATTAGGTAATGAGAAAACGGTAGAAAAAACTATAAGAAATCCTAACGCCTGTCCCTGTCCTTTTGTAATTTATTTCTGTCCTTTTGCTTTCTATTATCTATTTACTAGGAGCCTAGTAGAAGTTACCCCCTATGTAACTTATTCCATGGGCTGCGAAGAAAGGTTACCAAGTGAACCTCAAATACTCAATATCAACCCAATTCAAGTGTACGATATATGCTTGAAGGCTTTCTAGGAACGCTAGGGCTAATATATCCTTTTAGATCCAGTTAAGCTTGTCGAGAGTCGTTCAATATATCGTTCAAAACGCCAAACTTGTTTCTTTGGAACTAGGTCGCGTCTGCGCTTAGTATCAAAGCTATGAACGACTCGATTCCGAGCAGGACACCGCGTTCTTGCCGCTATCGTAAGGAGAAGCTGGTAAATATTCCTGACATGGAGACATCATTTCCCTCACAGCCATTCTTGCTCTAAAGGCATTAACTTTGAAACCCTCAGAAACTTTATCTTTCATATTACTGTCGAAAGAAGAATATGCTCGCTTCTGAAAAGATTATAATCCTCGCTCATGCAAGAAAAATAATAGATCCCCAATGTACCTTCGCTCCCTTCTCCGATACTTAAACATGGCTTTAAATGGGCGGATCTAACCGACGATGACAACAGCTATCAGAAAGACGAGGAGGGCATTGGCGTACGCAATCTCATCTCAACAGCACTGGCTATAACGCGAATATATCCACGCTGCCTATCTATCCCCGCTAGATCAAACCAATCTCCCCAGGCAGCGTCTCGCCACGTGTCCCCTCCGCCGCATCAACTTCCGCGTCCTCTCCCATCTCCTCATCCTCATCCTGCTCCAACGCCCTCTGCAACTCCACCTCCAGCCCATCGCCCTCCTCCCCTAACTCTTCAACCAACCGCCTAAATTCCTCCCCCCCAATCTCCTGAACATCCAACACAACATCGAAAAACTCTAACCGCGTCAACCCCGGCGGCGTAACGCGCTCACACCACACGAACCCCAACCCCTCGCCCCCCAAACCCATCGCCGCAGTCTTGAACCCGATAACCCGATGCCGCACCCACCGCACGCTGACGCGGCCATCGCAATCCGTGTCCACCGCGTTGCTCACGCGCTCGCCCACCGCCACCTCCACGATCGCGTTCCCGCGCCGCCCCTGCTGCCGCGCCGCCGCCGCGCGGCCGCCCCAGCTGTTTGCGGCCACCGCCTGCAGCGCCTCGTCGCAGGGGAAACTCGCCGGGTGCGGAGAGTCCGCGTCGGGGCGCTGCGCCCAGCGGTTGGAGCGCAGCGAGGGGAGGTGCGCGGCGCGGATGAAGGACGCGAGGTATGCGCTGCTGCTACTACTACCGCTGCTGTCGTTGCCACTGCTGCCGCTGTTGCTGTCGAGGAGCAGCATGCAGCTGCGGTCGGGCAGGGCGAAGACGCGGTGGATGTGCTTGCCGAGGAGCGCGACGGGGTCGGTGCCGTGGGTGCTGAAGGCACGGATCGTGGTGTGCGGCGCGCGGTCCCAGGTTGAGCTGCTGGAGTAGGAGGACGGGGTCGGGGAGGAGGGCTGGTTTGCGGCGTCGGCGTCGTCGTCGTCGTCGTCGTTGTGGGCGGAGGAGCGGAAGGAGGCGTAGGGCGTTGTGTAGCCGAGCGGTGCGCGGAGGGAGAGTCGGAGGGTTTCGGCGAGGTGGCGGCGTGGGACGGGAGCGTAGAGGGGGGAGGTATAGATTCTGTGGGGGGCGGGTGCGAGAGATGGGGTGTGTTTGCGCTTGCGTTTGGTGGGTGTTGTGGAGGTCGGTGTCGTTGGTGATAGAGCTGGTTTCTTGAAGGTGGTTGGAGAGGAGGACGGTGTGCGGTCGTGGGGGGGCGGTAATGAGATGTGCGCTGGACATGATTCTGAGTCTGGACCCTGAGGTTTACCCGCTGGTGTTAAAAGCTGTTGATCGATATGTCCATGGTTGTGCAATGCTAGCACCACTGGCTGGATTAGTTTATCCAAGGCATTATCTTGTAGTTCGTCTTGCAGCTGGTCATCCTTATAATGTGGTGAAGTCGACAGTGTTAGGAACCTGGCATCGGTCCTCTTATTAAACTCGTGATCCGAACGAGTGTGTGAGTGGAGGGACTTTTCTCTAACCGAACCAAAGAATGGATTTGGGGTATTATGAGGTTGTGCTAGGATGAATGGGGCTTGGTAGTAGAGTGACGGTAGATTAACTTCATTCGGTGTCATGTAGGTGTCGGTGTCGGCGATTGAAGAAGACTTGTCAGTCTCTGGACATGAGGGTGCATTTAGGGTAAGCTTATGTATGTGAGCAAGCGATGGGCCGATGTGCAGCAAAGGGGAGATGTCGTGATCCATGTCTGCTAATGGACTGTGGGATAATCCGTAAATAATCCGTAGTGGTTTGTAATGGATGCAGTTGTAATTATGTGGCTGCTTGGAAGATGTTGAGAAGGCTGAGAGCGTTGAGTGATGATTGTGGGTAAGTTTCATTTTCGGAATGAGTGGCCGACTGTAGCTGCCTAGGGAAAAAAAACTCACCTCAACCATGGTTCAACACCGTCGAGGGCAGCCAAATGGGGAGAAGCCAGCCTATCTGAAGAGATTTCATCGTTATGACAATGGCAGTCGCGGTTCTGTGACAATTGCAGCTGGAATGTGCTACCAATCAATGCCGGAATTCTCTAGATGAATATAGTAGAAAATAATCTTCAGCATACTTGGGATATGCTTAACTGATCAACCACCAAGGTTCCTTGAGGAGAATCCCCTCTAGTCCTATGACATGATGCATATAGATCTTTCTAGGTTTAAGCCATCTTGAATTTCAAAAATCAGCCTGGCCGCCGGAAAGTTACCAAAAAGCGTCATACTCACAATGCCTTGAACAATCCCCAAACACTCTCATTAGCTCTCATAGTTTCTCAGCCGGGACTCTCCTCTTCGCCAATCCAGGTACGCTTGACGCTAACAAGTTAAGATATCTCTCCCCCATTATTGACCTCTGCACTCCTTCCTTACCTTCCCATTCTTGTTCTCTCAACTTCTCTAACCCCCTCCACCTCTCTATTTCGCCTCCAACCCACTGCGTCACATTTTCCGCTGTCTCCCCAACCTTCTCCATTGGAATTAGATGGCCAGCATCCTCAATCACTACTTCCTTCACTCGTCCCTCTTTTGTCCCACCGCTACCTCCTACACCTGCTCCCGTCATCGCTAGTTTATCCTCTCGGAACTCGGGTGTTGACAAATGCGACAGTGACCCGAAGATATACAAAACCGAAGGCCGTAGGTTTGGCAGTTGATGGAATGTTATGATCGGTTCCGGTCGGTAAAAAGGACTTTGCAGGTTAGCCGTTGGTGTGATATCGGGATGCGTGTAGCGATTGAAGCATGGCTGGGCAGTCGAGGTCATGTGGGAGCTTGGATTTGACACGGGCTCTGAAGGAAGCGGAGGGAAGTTGGGCCGGAGGAAAGTAAACACTTCTTGATGTTTGGTGGTTGTTAGAGTAACTCCTTGAGACTTTGGTGGAGTTGGAGTTAAGGTCGGTGTTGAAGGAGTAGAGGAGGATGAAGGGTAGAGCAGAGTAGGGAGGTCACGCAAGCCATGCTTAATCCAGCAGTCGAGAACTCGGGGATCCCAGGTTTGATAGAATTTATTCTTCTTAAACGCTTCCGCAGCAGCAGCACGGGAAGGCCAGTGGTCTCGACGGAAAGCTGAGGATTGGGCCGGTGCGTAGTTTCCCATTACAGAACTGAAGCGTTGGATCACGGGGTCAATCAGAATGAGTGTCTCGAAGAGGCGCTGATGTATAAGGGCAAGGCTGACCAGGTTTTGCCCACCCATGCTGTGTCCTATGCCAATAATTGGACGAGGCATTTGGGATTGGAAGTGATTCACCATATGAAGAAGATCCCGAGGATGGTCAAACCATGAAGCTAGAGAACAGTTAATTTGTTTTCGCAGACTTACGAAGGGAATAATGCTTACGGTCATTGCCAAGCTTCCCTTCATTTAGAACACCGCTCTCGCCTTGGTGAGCTACATCTGCTATCCAAATGCTACGGATGGAGAAGCCAGCCTGTTTCGTTCGACGAAGAATCTCGTCCCACAGAGGCTCGTATAATTCCTAATAACGGTATTAGAAATAAACAAAGAAAGGGTTTGAGAAGAGCGAATACTTTTAGAAACCCATTTGCATGTGCACCAATGATAGTAATATCTCCAGATTTAGGACTAAAGTTGTCTAACGGGGTATATTGCTTAATGGCCAAATGAAGAACATCTTCTTGCTCATTCGCTGTTGCTCGAGGATAGCCTCGAATGTACTGACAAGGTAGGACATGTTTATCAATTCGAAATAAAGAGGAGGACATATTGATAGAAGGTTGTTGAAGACAGAGATAGTATGCTAGGTGTGTGATGTAATCCAATGGATTCTCGAAGATTCACGTCTTACTATACACGGAGTCAAGGAAGACAGGCGACTCGTGACAAAGTGTGGAAATGAAACAATATTGCAGAGCAAAGCAATGAATTATATGATAACAAGGGTGGACATCCGTTGCACAACTGCCGTGTGAACTTTAGAAACATGCCGAGGTTAAAAATCATGTTTAAAGCGGCTGGCACTTGGTGGTGTGGACTGGGTAAGCCATTATATATGCTATGGCAAAATTACAAAATTAGCCTGCGGAAGAGTAGTGGCTAGCTCAGCAAATATAAGGTCATGGATAAGTCGGGGGGTTGGGGAAATGTGGAGGTGACATCTCTGAATGCCTCGGTGACGGGTCACGTGGGGCGGAACGCGCTCGCGTTCTTAGGGATGTTGTGGCCGCCAAACATCTCTCACCATCTCTAAAAGATAATTGCTCCGCCACCATGGCTGACGATACAGTTATGGAGGATACCCCCTCTCAGTCACTGTTTGATGGCCTGGTCTTCACCATCATCCCGAGCACTGCTTTCACATTGGAATACGTTCTAAAGGTAAATGTCCCGCGTGTCTTTATTCCGGATGGTGTACTGATATCCCCTAGTTAGGCCAAGATATTGCTAGCCATGGTGGCAAGCTCCTCCATTTTGACCAAGAAGCCGGCCAGGAGGCCGGCCATATCAAGGATCTCACTGAAATTACGCATATTGTCTCTACCACCTCCGATTTCCCCGATTATGACGCTGCAATCAATCAGTTCAAACATGTGGTGAAGCCAACATGGATAGACTCATGCATAATCAAAAACAAACTCTCAAATCCTCGAACCTTCAGTCCCGACCCGTCCCTATTCATGAGCGATGTCACCATATGCTGTGCCGACATTCCAGAAGGAGACAAGGAAGCCATTATTGGCGGGGTCATAGCTATGGGAGGACAGCATTCAAGTGCCCTATCTAAAATGGTCACACATCTTGTTGCTCTAACATTAGACAATGACAAGTGTGAAGTAGCTGTCAATAAGAGGCTACGGTGTCAGATTGTTCTGCCCCATTGGTATGCATTCCGTCGACCATTACCAGACAGCTTTACTAATCTGCTATATAGGTTTGACGATTGCTTGAAACTCGGTCGGAAGATTCCCGAAGGCCCCTATACACTGCCTGATCCGGAGATCCTCAACGTCAACGCTGGTCCAGTCGGTCCTAGTAAGACCAATCGAGATATTCGCGACGCTACAACTCCTGCACCACAAGATATTCCAACGCCGTTAACTTCTCCGAGCTCAAAAAAATCGCGTACAACACAGGCATTCAAGGGGAAGCAGGTCATGCTGTCGGATGACCTTAAACTAGGAGGCCATCTTAAAGAAACCATCGAAGAGCTTATCCGAAACAGTGGAGGTCAGATCACTTCTAATATCGAGGAAACCGACATTTACATCTGCCATTACCGGAAAGGGACGGGTTATGTAAAGGCCTCGCAAGCAGGCAAGGACGTTGGTAATCTCAGTTGGCTGTACCACCTTATAACCCATAATGCTTGGACATCTCCACTGCGACGTTTACTGCATTATCCAGTTCCCTCTGAGGGCATACCGGGGTTCAAGGAATACAAGATCAGCCTCTCTAACTACACAGGCGAAGCTCGTGTCTACCTTGAGAATTTAGTCAAAGCAACTGGAGCCGAGTTCACTAAGACTTTCCGTCAGGACAACACACATCTCATCACAGCGCATATGGGCAGTGAAAAGTGCGAAGCGGCAAAGGAATGGAATACCAATGTAATCAACCATCTTTGGCTTGAAGAAAGCTATGCGAAGTGCGCCCTACAGACTCTCACAAACCGCCGGTACACACATTTCCCACCACGTACGAATCTAGGAGAAGTCATTGGCCAAACTCAAATTGATCGCGAGGCGGTTGAGAAGAACTATTTCAAGCGAGAGACCAAGCCACGGAAATCTAAGGATATAAAGGTGGACAACACAGCCGCAAAGAGTAGTGGTATTCCAGTGTCGAGTTTTGCTGCTCCTCGTACTACTAGTAATCCTGGACGAGCCACGCCTGTGGCTAACAAAGCCAAGCGTATCCCTAGTGAGACAAGCATTCAGACGCCGGCTGCCAACCGGCGTAAGGATGGGAAGGAAAACGAGACTCCATCAACCACTGGAAGTCGGGGGGCAAAGGAGCGTGCAATATCAAAATTGCATGATCTTGCTCCCGACGTTAACCAATTTCAGAAAGAGATGAAGCGGTCTGGTGGTGTCATCTATGGAGGCAAGAGGGAAAAGGACGCAGAGGGAGGAAAACCTATGCTTAAACCATCAAGTAGAGAGTCGAGTGGAAGCAAGAGATCATTCAACGAAATGGATGTAGACGAGCCGCCAACGGAAGAGGAGGCAGAAGAAGTAACTAAGGAGTCCAAGAAACAGAAGAAAGAGAAGAAACCTCCGATCCTCTATCGCATGATGCTATCAAAGGATGATCGCTGGGTTGACAAGCAAAAGAAGGAGGCCGAGGATAAGGTGAGTCCCGCTATCTATCTATTTTTTCTATGCAGTTCTGCTAACATAGCCCAGAACAAATTACGTGAGCTGGGCATTTGGATCATCGAGGATCCTGACCGTGTCAACATGCTCTGTGCGCCTAAAATCGTGCGCACTCGTAAGTTCGTCGCCGCCCTCGCCGCCGCTCCTACACTTGTGGCGACTTCGTACCTCGACTACGTCTTGAAACACAACAGATTACCACCACCCGAAAAGTATCCTCTCATTGACCGTGAATTTGAGAAAGTACACGGCTTCCGCATAGAAGAATCTTTGGAACGTGCACGACAAAACAACCGCCGTCTGCTTAAAAACTGGGTCATATTCTGTACTGATGGCGTCAACGGTGGCTGGGAAACCTTTCGCGACATCATCGAAGCAAACGGAGGGTCTTGCCAACTGTACAAAGGCCGAACATCGGTTACGGTTTCGCGTCGCACAATCAACGCGGTGGTGGACGGAGATGTGAGCCAGAATCAGGAAGAAGACGAGCCTGATGTATTGTACTTGATGTCCGAGCCAAAGAAAGATGAGGTTCCATTATGGAAGAAATTCAGAGATCTCGCCAAAACGCATAATATGGTACCGAGGATTGTCAAGACGGAGTGGTTGCTATTCGTAGCGATGGCGCAGTACGTACATTGGGATGAAAAATGGCAGTTGAATGAGGACGTGTTGGAGAGTGCGACCAAGAAGTAAAGATGGGTTCGGTATTGCTTATCTTGATACGACTTTAGCCTTTGAGCTTTGCATTTTGGATTGTTACGCATTTACTTGGTGCTTGCTAGCGCGGACGTTACGGAGTATCATTTTTTGGTGTTACTGTTGTATTATCCGGCGACGCCTGTTGCGCAGCTCTGGCAATTGTGCGAACGATATCCCCTGTATCTTCTGTTGTTGATATTCATCATGGCCGGTCTGTACGAAGTGTACTGAATGCCCGTCACACGAGTCAGCTAGAAGCTCGTCTTGAGCTCTACGAGGTAGCGTCAATATTACTATTATAATCAACGTACCTCCTCAGCTCAAGCTCTCCTAATTAGCCTCCAAACCCACCCCCAAAACCCTCTCCTTCCCTTTTCTTTTCCCTTTCCCTTTGCCTCTCCCTTGCGCTCCTCCAGTCAAAAAAACTTAACTCCCATCTCCCCCTCCCCCCCAAATATCTGCGCCTTCCCCCGCTTCACCAACACCATCAGACTCCGCTGCAACAGCTCCGCATCCATGCCATGAAACTCCTGACCAGCCGTCGCATCGCTCTCCGTCAGCTCATACAGCGTCAAGACACTCCCTTTCTGGCCGGTAGCGTCGACCCAGGCCTCGAGCACGCCGGCCCACTCCTCAGGCTTGCGCCAGAAGACCCAGAAGCGGGCGCGAGAGTCGTCGTCCGCGGCGCCCTTCTTCGCGGCTGCGAGGGGCGCGCCGATCCACTCGGCGCGGCTGTCGCCGTCCGCGCCGCTCATCCAGTCGACGACGGCGCGGGCGTCGCGCGCCGAGAGCCGGCGGTGCAGCGTCGGGTTGTGGAAGAGCGGCGTCGAGAGCGCGTCGATGAGCGTGAGGGAGAAGAGGTGGTGGTGTCGGCAGTAGGCTTGGATTAGGCTGGACCAGGATTGCAGCTGCGAGGTGCGCGTGCTGAGGGTGGGTTGGAGCGTGAAGAAGGGGGGGAAGGCGTAGTGGGGGGGGAATTGGAAGGGCTTGCTGCTGCTTGGGGGAGAGGTGATGCTGCTGGTCATGGTGAGGGTTTTGGGTGGGTGAGCGGAGGGAGTGGGGGCGCTAGGAGTTATGGTTGTGGGATAGAAGCGCGAGGAGGAGGAGAGTTGGGAGGAGGCTATAGCTAGGGAGTTTATTGATGTTGGTGCGTGCGTGAGTGATGATGTCGTGGGTCGTGGCCTGGGCTTGGTGCTGGTTCAGCCCTATCCCTTAACACGTCAGGGTCCTCAGAGTAAGTGGTCTGTGCGGGAACACCGTTTTCAATTCAATGCGTGCGCGTCCTCTAAGGACTCATTTTGGCTGCAGTATACGCAAAATACCGTTCTGCAGGAAGGACGACTGCTAGAGGCCTTATATTAAGCGACTTAGCTCCCAAGATTAAGCCTATATATCAATTTTACATAGAATATTACGAATATTACCAGCCTTATATTCCTGAGTACGGGCACCAAATTCAGGTGATATGATTGGCTACTCCTTATCGATAACCTGAGGACCCGAATTGACGTATTAAGGGATAGCTTGGCTGCAGATAGGGAAGATGCAGTTGAGTATTTTTCTAGATACAGTTGTTGGACAATTCTATTCAAAGCTACTGCATTTCCAAATTTTATATCCCTGACGGGCTATGGAACAGTTTCCGAAAGAGTAAAAGTGACAGGTCGAGGTCATATTAGGAGCCCAAAAAAACCCCCCAGACCTCGGGAGAGTGGAGCAGAATAGCCATCGTAATTTCTAAGCTTTCACGACTCCTTCAATCCAACATGAAAGATAATAAAGCATTTGTGTCATATTGTATCATGACTGCACTTCTCCAGGAACATAAATCTAGCATTGAAAATAGTTCATGTAATCACGCGAATGCGTCCAGGATTATAGATAATGCATTGGAGGACACACAATCGTAGAATATTTATCTTCTCTCCTGAAAGGATAAAGAATTCCTTATCGGCCACGAAACTTACGTGACAATTTCGAGCTAGATATGTCTTTCTATAGCATCCGCATGCCAATCTCCAATCTCCAATCCAATCTTTTCTAGATGTACGCACATTATAGATGAGGGAACCTGGTCCCTCACTTTAGCCTCACAAGCATAGTCTCGATGTTCTCCAGGAACCCTCTAACAGACTCAGCCAATCTTGCCGCCATAGCACCATCAATAATTCTGTGGTCCGCGCTCCAGCTAAATACACATTCGTCTTTCCTAATGATCTCACCATTCTTCCCGAACGCGGGCACGGTTTTCGCTCTGCCAACTCCGAGAATTGCGACTTGCGGGCTAACTATAATCGGGGCTACCGCTCCACCACCGATGCTGCCGATGTTGCTAACAGTGAACGTTGCACCACTGAAGTCGGCTGTGCTGAGCTTTCCACTCCGGGCGAGACTGCTGAGACGGCTAATTTCTGCGGCCAGAGACTCAATCGAGTGAGACTGTACATTTCGCACTACCGGCACGAGGAGGCCTGACGGAGAGTCGATTGCTATGCCGATATTATGTTGAGCCCTAACAACTAGTTGTGGCTTTTCTGGATTTGTGGTGGTATCAAGGTGTGCGTTAAGTAAAGGATGTGATTTGAGAGACATAGATAGAGCTTTTATTATGAAAGGCAGGGCGGAGAGCTTGTTAGATTTCTCCTTTGACGCGTTGACGGTATTACGAAGAGCATTAAGAGCAGTGAAGTTTACGTTGTCGGTGTAGAGGAAATGGGGAATGGAGAGAGAGCGCGTCATCTGCTTGAACATCCCGGTTTGTATCGGCATTAGAGGCCGAATCTCGTCCTCCACTTGAAGCTCGGGAGCGGGAGGCTGAGGTGCTGTAGTATCCACGCCTTTCTGGGACGAGGCGTATTTCTGCACGTCTTCCTTGGTTACGCGACCATCTTTGCCCGTTCCTTGTATATCCTCGATATTGATGTTGAGTTCTTTAGTGAGATGGCGGACCGCAGGTATGGCTAGGCTCGCATGTTTTCCAGGCTGTCGTTGCGGCTGCGGCTTCGACTCCAGCCTGGACTCTGACTTTCCCGGTAGAGAGGCCGGAGGTAGTGATAGAGGTACATCTCCAATGACTGCCTTTGTATCATTCCTGCCTACTTCTAGCTCTTGTGGTTTCTGTTCTGCCGGTTGTGCCCGAGTTGGCGCTTCCTTCGATTGTCCGCCGTTTATGAGGGCCTCGTCTTCGGGCGAGATCTCGCTTTGAATATCAATGTCTATGAGGGGCTTCAATGGATTAGACTAAGTGACCACAGACTTGAAGCAGCCATGGAAGTCATACTTTGCCGACCTTGGCCATGTCATCGGCCTCATAGTAGAGCTTCTTGACGACGCCATCGAATCGCGAGGTGATCTGCACAAACACGAATCAGCAATGCCCACTAAAGAGCATTGGCATGCATAACGCTTACTTCCACTGAGGCCTTGTCGGATTGTACCTCGCAGATTGGGTCGAACTGCTCGACGCGCGCGCCCGGCTGGACGAACCACTGGATAACCTGGCATTCAGTTATACCTGCGGGTATCAGCTGTGTGCTTCCATATCCAATTCCGGACCCCAAACAGACCCTCTCCAATATCAGCCAGCAGGTACGGCTTGACGACTTTCAGTCCTGGAGAGTTGTGGAACTGCCTCCGGAGGTGTTGTCGAGGAACCGTGGAGGTCTTAAAGTGCCGGCAGGCATAGGAAGCTCTTGAGTGCGTCGTGTGACGCCCCAGAAAGCTGCCAACTTTTCTGGCTAAGATGTTCTTCATGGTGCACAGCATTATGGTGCACAGCATCCTGGCGCATCCTGTGGTTAGCGTGTTTTGTCAACTTTCCCCTGAATAGCGAAAATACCAAAATTTCCCCTACAAAAAGGCCGTGCGGAAGTGGCTGCGCTAACCACCGGAATTGAAGAGGTGCTGTATGTGGATTGATTAAAACATGGTATCTCTTCGAGAATATTTGTATTGAAATCCGAGGTTGGGTATAAAGACGTATCGAGGCAGGGTGGAATGGGATGGACTCAAAGCCGACGGTAAGCCGTGGACCTTGGAGAGCACACCAAAACACAGTCAGCCTAGCCCCGGAACCCCAGACTCTCCTAACTCCGAGAGCAAGGCATCCAAGCTTCTGACCCACGTGCTTGGTCGTCACTGCAGGTGGAAAATAAACCATGCCTTTGGGTCTCACTAACAACGTGGCTATTAATCGCATATCCCGACATCGTCTCTTGGAACAAAGTGAAAATTACCCTGACATCTCCCGCCTGCAAGATTCAAGCCATTGGAGATCGCCCCTAAACTGGGAACGAGGCGTGGATCCGACGTTCAGTGTCATGCAAGTTGTGATTTGGACTCTGGAGAGGAACGCTCTAACCGCTCGAGGAATGCTTGGTTGGGCTCCTTGCAAAGCGTGGTGAGGGGGCACGTCGACATTTACTGGTGAGTGCGCATCAAGTATCAGGTACTCAGAAGAACTTCAGGTGATGATCGCGAGCAGCGATTGGGTGTCCTTGACTACTAGGGGCAGGCCTTGGAAGCTACACGAAACACTCGCAATTCCTTTTTGTAGAGCCCCATCTATATACATGGGCCTGTCTTAACGCGGAGAAGAAAAAATCAACACCACCCCAGACGCGAAAGGGGTATTAAAAATTAGCCCAAAGGATTGTGCGCCATTTTCAGTGTCCGCCGGAATGCCCACGAATGACGCCAGCCATGCTTCAACGCTAATTAAATAGTCGAGTGAAATGATGAGTTGTGGATAGAAAAAAAATCAAAAGGGCGTAATCTCCCCCTCTCGTCTCATGAAGATTTCCTTGCCATATCCCCAGCCAACACTTCATTTACCACACCTATCGAAAGTTTCTGAACTTCTGCCACGCTCCCACTAACGTCAATGCAGTGAACATCTTTCAGTTTGTCCTTCTCTTTCTCATCAGGCTCTTCGAGGCTATTGATCTGGCTCCGCACCATGCTGTCTTTCATGTAGTGCCCTTGTCGGGCCTTGACCCGTGCGAGGAGAGTGGCTTCACTGGCCCGAAGATAAATAAAATGAACGACGACGTCGGCATCGTACAAAGGAGCAAGACGAATGACATCCCGATACTTTTTCTTCAATGCACTGCAGGTGACCACCACACCCTTGGCTCCTTGGTCGAGAGCTGCTAAAGCTTGCTCACGCAGAGCGATGAGCCAATCCCATCGATCGGCGTCATTGAGAGGAATCCCGGACTTCATTTTTTCAATGTTGGAGACGGGATGATACTACTTGAATATTAGGTTTCGTTTAGGTAATATGTATGGGTGCCTAGACTCGCCTCATCACCTTCAACGTAGCAAAGCGAGAACTGGTCAGCCAAAAACTTCGCAACAGTACTTTTGCCACATCCTGCAGGCCCAGTAACGATAAAAATGTGGTGATGGTTCAAATTCGGAATAGAAGTGTTGGGGCGTTTGGTAGGAGTCATGGTGGTTGCCGGGCCATAGAGGAGAGGGCTCTGATGGCTCTGGTCGTAGGCTTGTAACATGATGACAACGGTTGTAGAAAACAGGTGTGAGAAACAGAGAAACAGATTAAAGACGGCAAACGCAGGTAGCGAGACGAGTATGTCCAGAGAGGTCAGGTGAAGTCAATTCATTCAGAAGCGAATTTGTTGGGGGTAGATAAGTGCAGGATGTAACCAAATTCACGGATGCCGAGCAGGTCATATAAGCCGACTTGTGTGTGGAACGAGGCATGGGACGGCTTTTTAAAAAGGACGCAGGTTCCTCCCGTCTCATGTCGAAACGTCTGGCACCCGCTTCCTGGAAGGGCGCCGCATGGCGGCAAAGGTGGGATGGTCATTAGGTGCAGAATTTGGTAGCCAAGAACTTGCTTGACATCACGACAGCCCCCCGACCCCAAATGGCCGGAAAAGCCAACCCCAGCGAGCAGGCACTGGCCGCTCCCCGGCCCGCAACGCGGCGTGCAACGAATTGTAGGGCAACTAGCACGCCTCCGCTCCCTCCGGCTGTCGGGCCTGGGCTTGAGCTCTGTCGGCGTTTGAAGTTAGACGGCCACTACGGCCAGGGCGTGGGATGCGCGGATCAAAGGTCTCACCGTGGTCCCGTCCCCGCACTTTTTTGTCAGGCTTTCGCCAACATCTATGTCATCGTCAGGTACTGATGCAAGGCTGCCAACGCATCAGCGACTTCCCTCGGCACGGGAAAGGGACCGCCTTGCTGCTGAAGCAGCTAACAAACTGTTCTCCAATAATGGCTCGGCATACATTTCAGCTGCAAGTTGCTGGCTGCGTGTTGCTTGCTGCGTGTTGCTTGCTGCGTGCTGCTTGCTGCGCTTCGTCAGACATGCTTCAGCAGATCATCTGAACATGTTTGACGGAAGGATCGACGAATAATTACCGCGTGGGGGTCGTCATCAATGGCTCTCGGTCCGCCAGAGGGCAGCTCGGAACGGTCTCCCAGCAGGACTTTGTTTGGTCAGTTCAGAGCACATTAGGGCGAAGTCGCCGCGACCTTGTGAGATCTAGAACGCGTTGTGAAGCAGAGGTGAATGGAAATAATAATACATTCGGAAAATGCAAGTGATCGTGTGCGCAGCAAGCGAACCTCACCGCTAAGGGTTGCAGCCCGATGTGCTGCACAACGTGCAGAAATGCGGAGAAAGGTCACGTTCTTTCACGCGCCTGCTCGTATTACCCTCACTGATGTTGCTTTGTATCTGACACGGCTTACGACTACAAATTAAACCATGTCGTGGCAGGGAGGGCCTTCCAGCGGTAGCTTGGAAGCAGCGCGCTAGAAAGCAGGAGCCATCACCATTGCTATAGGGCTGAGAACTCGAAATTCCTTTGCCCTCGTTGAGCCGCGCGTTACGTAAGTTTTGCTGATTTCACCCTTGTCCGCTTCGGGAAGCCAAACGCCATGAGCTCCAACACCACAGGAAACCACGGCCAGCACCTAGCATCGAGACGCCATATTGGCTCTGCAACATCCACCACTCACAAGCCTTTCGGAGTCTCTGGAGCCAGTCGCGGCTGAACATGTCGTATTTCTTCTCCACCCCGGTCGACATCGACATCGTCTTGGAGGACACCGATGAGCGGGCTATGGTCGATGTCAAACTCGACAAGAACCGGAAAGAAAAGGTCCCACTGTACATGGATGGCGAGTCGGTGAAGGGCGCAGTCACCATCAGACCCAAAGATGGCAAGCGATTGGAGCACACGGGAATAAAAGTGCAGTTCATTGGGACAATTGGTGAATTTGCCCAGACGCAAGCATACCGCAGCCGCATCCGCCTACCTCCCCCTCCTTGGTAACCTCGAATGGCTGCTAATATATACGTTTTCTTACCCCAGAGATGTTTTTTGACCGGGGCAATCATTACGAGTTTCTTTCGTTAGGCCAGGAACTTGCAGCGCCAGGCGACCTCCAACACCCCCAAACCTTCGATTTCAACTTCAAGAATGTCGAAAAACAATACGAGTCCTACAACGGCATCAACGTCAAGTTACACTACTTTATCCGAGTCACCGTTTCCCGCAGGATGGCCGATGTTGTGCGAGAAAAGGACATTTGGGTGTACTCTTATAGGATACCGCCGGAGACCAACAGCTCCATCAAGATGGACGTGGGTATCGAGGATTGCCTACACATTGAATTCGAGTACTCCAAGTCAAAATATCATCTAAAGGATGTCATCGTTGGGCGTATATACTTCTTGCTCGTGCGGTTAAAGATTAAGCACATGGAACTCTCCATCATTCGGCGAGAAACAACTGGAGCAGCACCGAATCAGTACAATGAGAGCGAGACCCTAGTTCGATTTGAGGTGAGGATAGTTCCTCTAAATGAGCCTACGTTATAGCTAATCAAGTATAGATTATGGACGGCTCTCCTTCTAGAGGTACGTATGTTCTGAGGCATTTAATAGCTCTAGCCTAGAATAAAATAAGGTCATTCGTCAGATTGTGAGGCTAACATTGCGGCAGGAGAGACGATCCCCATCAGACTCTTCCTTGGTGGATTTGACCTGACGCCGACATTTCGGGAGGTCAATAAAAAGTACTCGACACGCTATTATTTAAGCTTAGTGCTCATCGACGAAGGTATGGAATCCTGTATCTTATTCCGTATCCATTATCTCAGCTTTGCGTAATCGTTTGTTTTAAAATCGGGGTTTTTTTTGGGGCATCAGCTTATGAACTCGGAGTAAAACAACTGACGAGTGCCCCTCCAGATGCGCGACGCTATTTCAAGCAGTCCGAAATAGTGTTGTTCCGGCAAGCCCCGGAAGGGCTCACATTGGCGGAAGAGCAAAACAAGATGATCGCGGCCTCATGAAGCTTTTGTGCATTCAGGCTAAACGCATCTCAGCTCTGGACCAGGTAGGGCGGAACGCTTCGACCAGTGGCGCCAAGCCACCCCGCTACATTCTGTTACCTAAACGAACGATCAGTCTTTGGTCCCTCGAGGATCTCTTCGCCGGAAACAGGATGAGGTGTCCATACGCGAAGCGTGGGCAATGTAGATATTAAACTTTAATAATACCCACATCAGGATTGCCAGCAAATCTTGAAGCGAACGGTGAAGCGCCTCCCTTGGACACTAACTGTGTTCCTTGCGCGTAGTAATCTGCATACAGCTCCTCACAGCTCCCCCGTGATCCCATTTATGCAACTTGAGTCGCTCAGAAAAACCCTCAACATTAATCATCCTCTTGTTCAACAAACATTGGTCTCGGCTGTTGGCCAACCCCGACGGTATTCGAGACCCACTTTTACCCGACTCGGCTCCATCAAGATATCAATCAGATATTGGACGATCCGTGGATGACACGCGCAATTTGAGCAGAAACCACTAATAACTCTAACTTGACTCGTTGCGCAAACATCCATGATTCTCCACAATATCAATTAGACAGGTAATCCTAGGCAATCCTAGGCAAAAGCACCAAACTTTATCCCCCGGAATTCGACTTCCGCCTCGGTGGAATTCATCCTGTCACTTAAATTTTCCTTATCCCTCTAATAGTCCGCGTTGAAACCCCCCCAATCTCTCATAAGATCGCTCATCATGCCGATACTCTAGCCCTGCAGCAAACTCTGTAATCCACTTTGGCCTTTTACGTCCCTTCTATGCCAATGGAAGGCGATTCCAACATCAGCCAGGTAGAAAAAGCAATTTCCTCTTCTCGCTTAGAGAACGTAATGGAGTGGTCAAATGGGGAAAATTTCCCCGGCAACCTTTTCAAGCTATCCCCAAGTAAGATCACGCGCAGGTACGCCCAAGAAAACCAGGATGTGCCCAATTGTGGACAAAACTCTCTAACGTGGCACACGGGGTTTTGCACGAGCCCTGAGTTTTGCTCGAGCTAGTAGACCGCCTTCCTGATGTAGAGGAACACCAAAATACTGCCGAAATGCCTTAGAAGTAGCTGTTGGGTCGTGCACGACCTGATAGCGTGCACGGCTACTTCTAAGGCATTTCGGCAGTAT
>Ga0307507_10004025_pt1 | contig 26964 bp, 13 predicted proteins | sample 7_EM_MG_FD_207223 | JGI IMG/M metagenome (GOLD analysis project Ga0307507, IMG submission 207223) | Populus trichocarpa ectomycorrhiza microbial communities from riparian zone in the Pacific Northwest, United States - 7_EM | ecosystem: Host-associated > Plants > Roots > Unclassified | place...
TTCTTAGGAGTATAGTTATATATTTAAAGGACCTTAGTCCCTACCATAGATAGTTCTCTCCTTATAGTAAATCTTAGAATATAATTAGAGTTAATCTATTAGGCAACCACTCCACCAGTTATTATTACGTTGTTGTTTTTATTATACCTACATACCTAGCCCAATAATAGAACCCACCATAGTCTAAGCTATAAGGTTCCATTACACATTCACTACTAAGATTACGGTATTAGAACAAACTTGAACAATATACCACCAAGAGCAGCACCAGTCACAACAGCATCAACGGGAGCCATAACCTTAGGGCCAGGTAATACTAGTATAGACAATGGGGATTCTCAAGTAGTTACGCGAGGTCAGTTATAAGAAATGGTTAATTACTTACAAGACAACAATAGGATACTTAAAGAACGCATTAATAGAATTAGAGCAGCAAAGATTAAGTTACCTTTAATTAAACAATTCTTAGGAGAAAAGTTGAAGCTTAAGGGATTTCTTACGCAAATGCACTTTAAAGTAGTACAAGAAGGAGCGAAGTTAGCAACATCATTAGACCAAGTAACCTATGCAGGATTGTTCCTAATAGGGAGGGCACTTAAGTAGTTTAAGCTGTATCTCACAGAAATACAGGCCAATAGCATAACAACTACTAACCAGGATGTACGGTATATATTTACTAGTTAGAACGGGTTCGTAAAGTAACTAATATAGATATTTAGAGACCTGGAGGCCACAACCACAGTAGAACAAAAGCTTTAAAACTTAGTACAACATACTTCAGCAATTAAGTATACAACGCAGTTTTAAACACTAGCCATATAGGTTAAGTGGAATAATAAGGCGCTTATAGCACAGTATAAACAGGGACTTAAGGCTAAAGTCTAGGACGCAATTATCCTAATAGAAGATGCAGATACTCTAAGGGAGTTAATAGATCAGTTAATAAAGATTAATAACAGAATCTACCAAAGGGAACAAGCTAAGAGAGGGCAAGACAGAGTTCCACAGTTGTATAAGGTATAGAGTACACAACAACAAACACAGAGTTAAAAACTATAAAATGGCGCAGAGCCAATAGACCTAAGCGGTACTAAAGAAACCCAAAGATGGGAAAAGAAACTATAGAAACCTAAAGGTTAAGGATTAAGTAATTAAAGGACCAAGGAGCAGAGGCCAAACTAGGGATCTTAGCAGCAGAAGACGTTTAGGCAGACTCTATAGCAAGAAAGATAGTTTAAAGATAGAGCTTGCATAAATTGCGGAAAACAGGGTCATTTCGCCAGAGACTATAGAGGTGGTTAGAGTAACCACGCGGTAAAGGGAACCAGACTAGCAGACAGCACGTATATATAGAGGGACAACAGTGCACTACGAGGAACAAAAGAGTGTTTAATTAACAGTTTTGCGTATTATTACAACAACGCATGCCAAATTCATAAGGACGCTAAGTACGGCGTAAGCTATTAGCTATAAGAGCTAGAGTTAAAAGGACTCTAAGGAACTAGAGAGTTAAATAAAGAACAAGATTAACTCTACAAGCTAGATTAAGGTGTCACAGCAATATACAGATAAAGATTAGCAGTAATAACAATAGAGTCGGAGTACTTATTAATCATCAGTAATAAGGACAAAAAAGAGGCTAACTGGGAGCACTCAAACCTTAATAACGCAACAGAAGCAAAGACTGAGACCATCACCAAACGAGGTTCAATAACGGATGTTATAATACTATTAGATACGATTTCCATCGCTTTACAAGATAATAGGAGCAACGTTTAAAAGAAACTAAGTAAGTAGACAACTACTAGTGCTAGCTTATTACTTAATAAAGGCAAAAGGCCACAGGCTTAAGATTCTTAAGAAGAGATAAAAGAAGCTTAAGATTCTTAAAGTGAGATAAGACACACCCAAGAACCCACAACAGACGAAAACTAATGGGAAAGGGCAGTAACTTAGTTTAGTAACAAACAAATAAGTATAGGACGCAAGTTTAAGAACTACAAGTTTAGAGAATAAATAAGAACATTAGCAATCCCAGGTGAACACAGTATTTAGCCTAAAAATTAAACAGTTAATACTAGGATTAAAAAGCAAGATAACTATAAGGATCCAGCTACAAGACGTAAAAAAATAAGAAACTATAGATGAGTTTAGGATAAGAATTATCGCATAGCAAGAGTAAAAGCTAGATAAGAGATTAGCTATACTAGGTTATATAAGGGACAGAGCACCTATATAAAGAGTTACTAATAGGCTGAGTGCAGGGATACCTAGGGCAAAGTAGTTAGACAAACTAGAATAAGAGGAGGATCTAGATATCCCAACTAGGTTTAAAGAAAGACATACTAAAGGATATCACAATATAGCGATAATAAGGTACTTTCTAATAGATAGACCATACACACTAAACCAGTTATACGGAAAGTGGTATAGGCAACAACATAGTAATAAATAGGAAGACTTTTATATATAGCTAGACAAAAAAGTTGTCCAAGACCAACCCATTACGGAAAAACGCATAAGTTACATTAAAGGAGCATTAATTATAACGTCAAGAAACCTAGAAGAGAGGTCTAGGGACTAGAGAAGTAAATAATAAATCTTAGTACCCGCAGCAGAGATACTAGTGGTTAGGTTAATTAGGTATAGGTTTAAACTTAAGAATAAAGACAAACCAAGAGTTAACCCAAAAAACGCAGCGCATTATACACTATTGTGGATAGCTTGTATGGATAATACGTATAATATATATAGAGCACCTAAAGACAAGAACTGGAAGTACCTAGTAAGAATATATTAGGCACCAGAGGAAAAGTGGTTTAGGAATGCCAAGTATATACATAGTTGGCACCTAGTAGAAGTATAAGGTTAAGAAGACTTAATACTTTAACTAAGAAGATTCCTTACGGAAGAATACCTAGATGGATAATAGTGGTGGGAGTGCCTAGAGAACACTTGTCTATAGCATATAGAGGAAAAGAAATAAACTAAGTATTAGCTAAAGTTAGACTAAGTATAGGCAGGATCAAGCAGCCAATAGTTAGGAAAAGGGGAGGCGTATAGGACCAGAGGGAACTAGTATTAGAGCCTTAGACCCTTAAAGGAATTTAAAGACAATACCTAAATTTAAGAGCTAAATGGCAAGATTAGCAGTTTAAAGCGTTGGTAGATAGTAGAGCAATAAAGAACTATATATCACCAAAGGCAGTAGAAAGGATAGGGTTACTACATAGACAGAAGGAACACCTATATCCACTTATAACAATTTTAGGAGATTAGATAGCCTATAAAGGAGGTATTATTAATTTCAAAACAGGACCTATTTAGATAACTATTAAAGGAAGACTAGTTAGAATGTCTTTTAATATCCTACCATTAAGATAGGACAAGGCGATACTAGGAATGCCTTAGTTACAGAAGTATAATCCAAAGATTAATTAGGTTATAGGTTAAGTCAATATTAAGAATACACGATAACACAAAGTGCGACAGTAAACCAAGTTGGTATAGTACCAAGTTAGAGCGACATACAAAGAGACTAAGTAAGGCTTAAGTTATATACCAAAGAGATACCACAAGTATGGTAAAAAGTTATAGTTACTAGAGAGTGAAAAGTTATTAGAGCATGTAGCTTAGGACCATAAGATAGAATTAAAAGAGGGAATAAGTCTAAAGTTCTTTCTAATCTACAAACTTACTAAAACAGAGTCAGTAGCGCTTAAGGAGTTTATCCAGGAGAACTTACGAAAGGGATATATTAGACTATTACAGTTATCAGCAGGATATCCAGTGTTATTTATCCTAAAGAAAAACGGAAAACTTAGGATATATATAGACTATAGACAGTTAAATAGCATTACTAGAAAGGATAGATATCCTTTACCCTTAATTAGCGAAATCCAAGATAGGATAGGCAACGCAAAGATCTTTATAAAGATAGATCTAAGATAGGCGTATTACCAGATCAGAATTAAGGAAGGCGACAAATAGAAGGCAGCCTTTAGGTTAAAGGAAGGACTATATAAGCCATTAGTTATATAATTTGGGCTTATAAACACACTAGTAACATTCTAGAAGCGAATTAATAGTGTGTTAGGAGAATACCTAGATGAATTTATTATAGTATACCTTAACGACATTATTATCTACTTAGAGAGTAAGGAAGAACATGGGGAACACGTCAAGTAGGTCTTAAAGAGACTACAGAAAAAACAGATACCAGTAGTAATTAAGAAATACGAGTTCTTCACCAGGAAGACCAATTTTATTGGATTTATTATTAAACTAGGCCAACTTAGTATAGATCTAAAGAAGATCAAGGCCATAGTAAATTAGCAAGAACTAGAGAACATTACACAGTTAAGATCGTTCCTAGGGTTTTGCAATTACTGTAGAAGGTTTATAGCGCAATAGTTACAGAACGTTAAGCCATTTACGCGGCTAACGAAAAAAGACGAACTGTGGGCATGGGGAAAGGAGCAACAAGAACTGTTTAAGAGAATTAAGAAGTTGTTTACCTAGGAACCAGTACTTAAAATCTATTAACCAGGTCTAGAAACAGTTATAGAAACGGATATATTAGACTTTACACTAGGGGCGTGCTTCCTACAGAAATATCAAGATGGATAGCACCCAGTAGCATACTATAGTTGAAAAATAACACCACCAGAGTTAAACTATAATATCTACAACAAAGAGTTGTTAGGTATAGTTGCAGTACTTAAGAAATAGAGAGTATTCTTATAAGGTATAGAGAAACTATTTATGGTTAAAATGGACCATAAGAACCTTATAGGATTCCTAATAACAAAGGAACTCAACCAAAGACAGGTTAGATGGGCGGAAATGCTTATAGAGTACTATTTCAAAATTTAGTATACTAAGGGTATAGACAATGCACAAGCAGACGCTCTAAGCAGAAAAGCTAAACTATAAAGTAATAAAAAGCTATTAGGAGCTTTATTGCGAAAGGATTAAGACGGATTAATTAGGTATAATTATCCAAAGATTATAGCAACTAAAGAAGGTCAGACCCATAAATTACTAGAGAGTAATTAGATATAGAAGATCTAAGAAGTATAGGTAGAGGATCCAGACTTAGAGCAATATAAAAACAGAGAAGCAACATATATGCCTAGGTCTATTGTAGAAGAATTTATTAAGGAATTCTACAAGGGAATAATATAAGGACACAGTAGAGCTATAGGCTTAGTGTTAAGACTTTAAGAGGAATATATTGTTTAAGGAATCTGGGGACTAGTAAGATAAGTTATAAAGAAATATCTAGATTACCAAAGAAACAAACTAATAAGGTATAAGCTGTACGGAGGGCTATAACCTATTAAGACACCAGGAAGACCATAAGAAGTTATATTATGGGACTTTATTATTAAGTTACTAAAGTTAAAAGATCCTATTACAGGACAAGATTATAACGTAATTTTAGTAATAGTAGATAAGCTAATAAAGTAGGGATACTTTATAGCATGCACTAAAGAGATATCAGCAGAAGATGTCGCTAGAATCTATATAAAAGAAGTGTTTATAAGACACAGAGCACTAGATAAAGTTATATTAGATAGAGATCTAAGATTTGTAGCAGCATTTTAGGAAGTGTTTCTGGTAGAATAAGGGGTTTACATAGCAACGTCTACAGTATATTATCTACAGATGGATGGATAAACGGAAAGACTAAACTAGACACTAGAATAGTATCTAAGGCATTATATTAATTACGTATAAAACAATTAGGTATCGCTATTACCAGTTATATAGTTTACATATAATGCAATACTATAAAAAGGAATGGGGATATCACCATTTAAGGCGAATTACAGATATAAGCTAAGAACATCGTTATTGCCACATTAAGCAAAAAAGACAAGTAGCACAGCTAAACAAAGAATAGAGACGTTAATAAATCTTTATGCAGACCTCAAAGAAACAGCTAAACTAGTACAAGAACGAATAAAAAGGTACTATAATACTAAGAGATCTAAGGGACCAGATCTTAAGGAGGGAGATAAAGTATAGCTACTATATAAAAATTTTAAGAGTTAACGACTAAGTAAGAAGTTGGATTATGTCTAGCTAGGACCTTTTAAAGTTAAGCAAAGAATTTTATTGGTTATATACAAGTTAAACCTACCAGCCAAAATAAAAATCTACCCTATATAGCATATCGCAATGCTAGAGCCAGCACACGGAAATATTAAGCCACCAGTCTATAAGGCAGACACATACAAAGAACAAGAAAAAGACAAATGGCAAGTTTTAAAGATTATTAGTTATAAGGATGTAGATAACAAAACGTAGTATAAAGTAAAGTAGATAGGCTACAGCAAGACTACCTAGAAACTACTAAGCAACCTAAAAAACGCTATAGGAAAGGTACAGAAGTATCAGAAAAAAGTAGGTTAGGCAATATTAACAAAGAAGGATCACTAAAAAACAAGTCACCTAAGAGGGACCCAAGAGGAGCAATTGCCAAGCTACTCAGAGTTATTTCCCTTACAGGAGGAGAGCCAATCCTTTTATTACCCAGCTTAGACAAACCCTATTAAACTAGTTTCCACTCCTTAGAACGGACCTTCTCATAAACACATTTAAGGCGTTAAAGACGAGTATAAGCTAAACATTAAGCTTTAAGGACACGTGCGGACTCTTCTAAGGTATGTTAAACCTTAAGGAGCGTGGAGGCCAGCTTACCATTAAGCTTTACAGTAGTAGATTAAACATAAGACCCTATAATAAGTTACTTAGGGAACTCAAAGACTATTAAGAGTAATAGGACACGCATACTTAGCGTTAGAAACAGAGCGAACGTCACAGGATAATTAAACATTTGCTTTAGTACACTTAGAGTAGGAAGAGGGTTGTTAAGATAAAGGACTTACCAGCGCAACACAAACCAACCCCTCTTTCGCGCACCTAGAGCAAGGAATCGCCATCACTTCACCAAGCAATAGTATAGAGGAAACCGTATAAAGGCAACGCTCAACCCAGGAAAGAGAAGAAGAAGCTTTAGGTATAATAAGTAAAGATATTAACTAGACTAATTAAACGGACATTACACCTCTAGTGGACGACTTGGAGATATTAGGAATCTTTAAGGACAAAGATAAAGAGAAGGGAGATAGTGTTACGGACGCTTTAAGTACAATATTACGACTACTTAGAGAGGAGTCAGCAGAAGCTAGTTAGTTAATATAGGCACAGTCCAAGATAGATCCGGTAGAACTATATAATAAGGAATGGTAACCAAGGTCACGTAGTATTAAATATATTAACTATATTAAACAGAAGGGACGTTATGTTTAATATAGACAACACGTACCTCACATATAAGAGAGGATTTCTTAGGAGTACGGTTATATATTTAAAGGACCTTAGTCCCTACCATAAATAGTTCTCTCCTTGTAGTGAATCTTAGAATATAATTAGAGTTAATCTGTTAGGCAACTACTCCACCAGTTATTATTACGTTGTTGTTTTTATTATACCTACATACCCAGCCCAATAACAGAACCCACCGTAGTCTAAGCTACAAGGTTCCGTTACAACGTATTATTATTACTAAAAGTTAATACAATATTTTTAAGACTTAAGGCTTCTAAATGGTATGAATTTTATAATATGGCTATTGCCTAGTATAACAGTGCAGTGTGGGAATTAAATAAGCGACTTAATTCTAAATCTATAAAAATTAAGTAAACTAAATATATAAAAGTAAACCCGGAACTCTGTAGTCTATAACTTAATATTTAACCATATCTAAGACATATAAGGGTAGCGTTAATTATGTCTTAGAGCCTCTTAGGCGACGACCTTATATCTTAGCGTAGTGCTAGTGAACTATTACACACCCCCCTAGATTTGATGGTGTAGTTAAAGCTGTAGAAAATAAAACGAAGATAAAAGCTATACTAAAATAGGAAATTTAGATATAACTTTAGGAGTAGTATAGGGTAATACTTAAGAGTCTTTGTTAGTTGTAGCAGTGATCTAATATTAAATGTCCACCAAATTTAATTGCTTTACCTATGCTTCGTGCTTTTAATAAGGTAAGATTTTAGTAAGGCCATTAGCAGGCATTTTGGCTATAGGAACCTATTAGATGTTAATCTTTTTGTCTTGGACTTATTGTCTAAGCTAGTGCTAATGGATGTTGATATGTTATAGCTTGGTATTAAGCTTTAGTATATCCTGTCTTAGGAGTTGTATAGTCTGCATATTGTTGTATAGTAGGGTAAAATCACGTTCTAAATTAAGACTGATTGCCTTAAAGAAACGCTGCCACTAGATAATCTTAATAGCAGCTATAGATAGGGAGAGAAGCTCCGCTTTAGTAGTTAAGTAAGTCACTAATTATTATAGGGTTGCCTTCTAATTAATTAGTCCTCTAAATAGGATAAACAGGTATCCTTAAGAGCTCCGTCTAGTCTCTTTATAGTCTGCAAATGCTGTATTAGATGCTCTATAAAAGGTGACATCTTCTCCTTTAGGGTTTCTAAAGTAGACATATGCTCTAAATACTTTGCCAAAGTATTTAATAGCTGTAGATTTTGTTCTAAGGCAATAGGTAATGGCTTGGTTTAATACATTAAGGTGCTTTTAATTTGGATTGATAAGGAATTCGGCTAGCTTTAAATGCGTCTTTACAATATTAGGCCTTCTAAATACAGCTAGGTAAGCCAGTGAGCCAACCTATTACTAATAGGCTAGTATTCTTTAAGGGTTTATCTGCTAGTTAGACGGAATTAGTTTATTAGGTAGTAGTATTTTAGGGAACCTTTCTAGTTGGATATTAAATTAACTAGCTATCTTTTTAATATAGGAATTTTAGTAGAGCTAGAGCTTTCTACTTATATAATCTTGTTTAATTTAAATTCCTAGGAACTATTGTAAGTCTCCTAGTGTATGGATCTTGTATTAATGTAGAAGTTTGGCTTTAAATTCTTTAAGTCTTTAAAGGTCCTTTTTGGTAAATAGAATGGCGATATTGTCTATATAAAAGGAGATAATAAGTTGTCTATTGGTGTAAAGGTAGTTTGTACCTAGGACAGGTTTTAACCCAAATTTAGCTAGTGTATTTATAAGCTCTTTATACTAAAGTAGTGGTGAGACCTTTAATCTATATAGCGCTATAAGTAGCTTTAGGATATGTCCGTTTTGATTAAAGCCTTCTGGGTAGTAATAGTAGACTAGCTTGTCTAGTCTTGCATTTGTAAATACATTTATAGTATTATACTATCAAATCTCTAAATTAAATGCGGCTGCTATAGCTATAAGGGCACGGAATATTTAAGCAGCTAGGGTTGCTGTATAGGTCTCTTCCTTAGTAATTTATAGGTCTCCGCGGACGCACAGTCAAGCTTTTAGCTTTTATAGGTAGCTGTTGCTATTAAACTTGTATTTAAAGACCTATTTTAGCGGAAGGATTTAGTTATTGGTTGCTTCTTCCTTTAGGACAGTCTTGAATATCCCTTGGCGTTTTAGGTTGTTATATTCTTTTTCTATAGCCTTTTAAAAGCTGGTAGTTAAAGGGTACTTTCTTAGATCTTTTAGATTCTTTGGTTCTAGTAGAAGATTATCTTAATACAGGGAGGATCTAGTTTAGTTGGTGTCCTTTACTAGTCCTATGGTAAAGCCAGCATAGTAACCAAATAGGGTAGGTATATTGGCTAGTGCTGCTGCATACGCTTAACGTCGAATTCGTTTAGAACCTTCTGGTAGGATAAGGTCGGCAGAAGGATCGGCCAAGACCTTATTAGCTCGTGGAGCTGTATTTAACGGTTCTGGTGAACTGCTTAATTAGGTAGAACCTGTTTCAATTGTATCTAAGATATTATCTTAAAGTCCTCCTAGTATGGTATTTGTTTCTAGCAGATCTGGAGATACCGTTCTGCTAGGAGTTAGTAGCTGTTTAATGTCCTTTATAGGAGGCTCTGCTAAGTCTCTCAATATAGTTATTTAATCTGCATTCAAGGTAGGTTTATATAGGATAGATTCGTCCTTAGATTCGTCCTTGTAGAGAGGTTCTGGTAGACTAATTGCCTAGATAGTGTCTTCTAATGCTTCCCTAAGTAGGTAATTAATATTTTGACCTTTGGGGTTATAGAATGAGGTCTTATTAAATGTAACATCTCTGGTTTAAATGATTTTGTAAAGACTTGGAATCTAGATTTGGTAGATATTGGTTAAATTATAGCCGACTAGGTGTCTAATTAATATATAAGGAGCTAGCTTATCTCCTTTTCTAACCTATTTATTTAGCATATAGGTCTTGTAACCGTATTTATATATATGGGTAAGTGATGGCAGCTTGCCGTAGGCGACCTCATACAGAGTTTTCCACCCTAGTTGCTTATTTAGTGTTTAATTAAGTGTATAGCTAGTAGTAAGGAAAGCCTCTAGTCCTAGAGATAGGGGTAAGGATGCTTCTAGCTGTATAGACCTTAATTATTCTATAAGGGTTCTTTTAGATTGTTTAGCTCCGCCATTTTGTTCCTTAGTATATGGTGCTTAGTATTTAAAGGTAATACCCTTGTTTGTATACTATACTTATAGGGTGTCTTCTATTTGTCTAAATGCTTATTTATTATTACTCTAGAAGAAGATAATGTCTTAGTAGAATTATATCTTAATTAAGCGGTAAGTCTTATAAATAGTAGGTAGGACAGTAGCTTTGTCCTTATTTTTAAAGGTGAATATAAAGTTAAATTTAGAATATATATAATAGAAGTATATGGCATATCTATCGCTGTTGTACCCTAGTACTCCAAGGTAGATAATATTAAATGCTAGCCGTTTAAATGGTTAAGTAGCTGGAAATTTATGTTCTTATCTTTAAGAGATCTGCTACGTGTGCTTTGCTAATAAGCAAACTTTATATTTAATTTTAAGCGGTGCTTATTCATTGGTTTTAAATTCAGTTAGCTCTGCGCCAATGATGTACTTAGGAAGCTGTGTAATAGTATTAGGTCTTGTATAGCCAAGTATCTTATGCTATCTTGTAGCTATAGCTCTAATTGGTTTATGGGCCATTCGGCTTAGCTAAAATCTTCCTGTTGAGAAGGTTAATTAAGTTATTAAGTCTAGGGTATTTTTAGGCTCTCTGTGCATTAGTATCTAGTGGCCCCCTAGTTGTTTCGCATAGTATACTGTTTCGCCAGTTGCTAGACAGTATAGTAAGTTTCGTCCTAAGTTGAAATGGATATCGTTATTAGTAGCTCTTAAAAGTGCTATAATATTTATAAACATAGTGGGTACTAGTGCTATATAGGATAGCTTTATTTTTAACTGCCTAGTAGGTGTATTAACAGTAATAGTTACTGTTCTATAAGCTTGAATTTTCTTAAAATTTCCGCTAGTAATTAGGTAGTCGTCTTCTGCTACTAGGTATAAGAAGGTAAAGTCTTCTTTATTATTATAGACGTGGGTATCTGCGCCGGGGTTAAGTATCTAGGTGTTCTGGAGTTTAAAAGGAGTTTGACCAGTACTAAACACGGTAGCATAGCTAGTCGGTTTAGTAGAAGGTAGGGTTTTAGAATTAAAATTAATTATAAATTCTGTGTTCTAATTGTTCTCCTTTGCTTTCTATTCTCTTTTTTAAATTTAGTTAATAATACGTTTAATCTAAGGTGTAGATAAGATAGCTTTATTTACTTTCTTCTAAACATCTACCTTTGGTCTCTATTCTTGAGGGTGCTTATACTTAGCAATGTAGTAGCATTTATTAAACCGATATATAAGGCCGTATATATATTCCTTGTTCTATTTTGAATTTAAATTACTATTAGAATTGGAATTGCCGTTGGAGTCTAAATTAGAATTGGAATTTATGTTGCCTTAAAGAGTTGCGAATGCGGAGTTATTGGCAGCTGAGGTAGATAATGCTTGCTATATATAATAGTGCTCCTTAAATTCCTTAATAAGGTTAATAATGGATGGGGCTTTTTTATCTTTTTGTTCTTTCCTAATTAGGTCTACTTCTAGTGCTCCTGCGAAACTAGAAGAGATGGCTTTAATAGCTTATATAAAATTGTAGTGGGGCCTAAATCCCTATATATCTGGAAGCTCTAATTCCTCTGCCAGCTTATAGACGCTCCTTTAGTTATTTAACCATTTTTTAATACTCTGCTTTTTATTATAGGCTTTAAGAGTCGTATATTGATTTAGGATGTCGCGCTTTTAACCTAAGGTAGTAGGGGCGAGTATAGTCTTTAACTCTTAAAGGCGTTTATATACCGTTCCGAGGTCTTTAATAAGAGGGAGGTAGGCTACTAACGTCGTGCGGATAATATAATTGCTGATATTGTTTATGGCTTGCTCTTGCTTCTGGTGCACGTGGAGGTCGTTCTTGTATTCCGCGTATAGTTGATTGTAGGCAATGAGTTGGTTTAGATCTAGCTTGGCTATTGATGTAGCAGTAGGAAGCACATCTCTTAGTGTATGTTAATTTAGAGGTTCTAGCTTTAGAAGCTTATCTTTCTTCTTTAATAGGTCAATATACTGCTATATATTATTTATTTTAGTAGTATCTTAAATAATAAAGAACTATTATATCTAATTAGATGGCCTTTTAAGGATAAGGTTGAATTTTAAATAAGGTCTGTCTATATTGGTTATTATTTTTAGAATTTGATAGGTTAAGTAGGGTCCTAGGTTAGCGTCTTAGCGAAACCTTATTTTAACGTTTTTTAATTTATTAGTTCGTTTGTCTGTTAGGTATGTTTATTAACTAGGTGTGACCGTCCGTTTATTTGGTAGGTAAAGAAGCTTAAGACACTTGCAAAGGTGGTAGAAGTAGTAACTTCATAAATAAGGTAGTAGATTAATTGGTTTAGTAGGTAGTGCAATCTGGACTTATAACTATAACAGTGTAGTGTGGGAATTAAATGAGTGACTTAATTCTAAATCTATAGAAATTAAGTGAACTAAATATATAAAAGTAGACCTGGAACTCCGTAGTCTATGACTTAATATTTAACCGTATCTAAGACATATAAGGGTAGCGTCAATTGTGTCTCGGAGCCTCTTAGGCGACGACCTTGTGTCTTAGCGTAGTGCTAGTGAACTGTTACACCTAGTCCTAACATTAATTTCGTCAAAGTTAAAAAACGCGTTATTAAAATTATGACCACATATTACATCTTATTGAATAGTCTACTAATATAGATAAAACTATACAGATATATAGATATCTACTACTTAAGGCTATTGCAACACCTAGGAGGCACTATAGTTGGGTCCTTTCTTGAAAATATCCTCCTTAGCTCGGAGTGCCTCTGCTACTACTAGGGGGAAGCTTTAGGCAGAGCCTCGTGCAGAGCCTTAGTAGAGCTTCGTATAGAGCTTCGTACAAAGCTTCGTGCAGACCTTCGTGCAGACCTTCGTGCAGACCTTCGTACAGACCTTTGTGTAGAGCTACGTGCAGGCGTACAAACGTGTAGATGTGCAGATGTGCAGATGTGCAGACGTGCAGACGTGCAGACGTTTGTAGAGACGATTGTATGGGCGTTCGTACGGGCGTTCGTACGAGCGATTGTAGAACCTTCCTAGTATCTTAGTGCTGCATGTTAGTAGAGCTTTGGAGCTCTATATAGGGCTTCGAGTAGAGCTTCGAGCAGAGCTTCGTGCAGAGCCTCGTGCAGAGCCTGAGTAGGCGAATCGCCCGTTCGGCGGCGCTTTCTGCTTGACATCGCGGGGGCTAATGGGGTAGATATATTCATCGATTATAGAGCTGCTTCTGCGGATCAATTTAACGGTATTTCTGAGATAATAGCTGCTATGGGGGTGTAAATTAATTTTGTTGAAAAAGGTAACTGCTCTATATACAAACAAAGTCGGATCGCTTAAGAAACGCTAGAAAAGTCTCTTAGACCATCCCTTCGTGCGGCAGAAGTGTAGGGACTAAAGTTTATTATAGGCAGTAAAGAGTTAGTCTTCTAACTTTTTAGCAGCGGATTAAATCTAAAACCCTATAATAAATTTAATAAGGCACTAAACGCCTATAAAGAATAACAAAACGCATATACTTAGTGTTAGAGATAAATTAAATATTACAGGACAATCGTATATTTAATTTTATATACTTAACTGTCTGAACGAGGTTGTCTGTAACTAATTGGGTTAGTTACGTGAGCTAAGCGAGCTCAGGAAATCCACCAAAATTCCACCTGTAGAATAGGAGAATAAATAAGCATTAATTAAAATCAGTTACCACCTATACTATTGCAATAGCATTACGTATTACCAGAAGTGATACCGATACTAATTAGTGATTACAGATCAGGAGACGTATTATTTATAAAGAGAGACGAGCTCGATCAGTCCCTGCTAAAGGCCTCTACCGATCTCGCCTGCTAAGGAGCATCAGTCAACGTGTATTTAAAAAGTCAACCCCTATCTAATAGGCCCTTAATTTTTTATATACGGCCCTTAGGTGTTTAAGGAACCAACCCCTTTTAATAGGCCCTTGGTTCGCGTCTATTACGCATTTTATACTACCTAGATCACGTTAAGGAGCATCAGTTAACGTGTACTTAAAAAGTTAATCCCTATCTAATAGGCCCTTAATTTTTTATACACAGCCTTTAGGTACTTAAAGAACCGACCCCTATCTAATAGGCCCTTAGTTTGCGTCTATCACGCATTTTAAACGCGTTAGGTACTTAAGGAACCAACCCTTTCAATAGGCCCTTAGTTCGCGTCTATTACGCGTTTTTTATCTAGAACCTAAAATCGAACTTAATAGGAGTTACGAGACAAGAATTAACATGTTAGACATTAGGGCACAAGTTGACGCAGGACAGGAGAAATGGCCTAAAGGCATTAACTTACAGTCCGATAAAACCACCATAAAGGATATTAATAAATTTGTAAAGTTTAAGATCCTAGAATACAAAGCGTATAACCTTAAGGACAATAAACTATAGAAGGTCTACAAGGAAGATTTCTAAAACTTCATAATACAAATCTTTAAGGATTGCAACTAAATTGGTATCTAAAAGCTCTAAACGTTCCTATAGACTAATGGCGTATAGATAAGGAAGTATAGGAATGCTACAGTCCCCAAATCGCTATTTAACACCTTGCAAGAAGAAGACCCTATAGAATGGACTAAGCCTAAGATTAAGGAGCATATAGTAACTGGAGGAAAGTTTACCTTAGGACGAATTAACTACCTCCTTAAGAACAACTTCGCCAGCACTAGTACTATTGAAACCCCAATCTTAATCTTACCAGCCACGAACCCTACCCTACTTATGATACTACCTACTACACCCTAATCTACCCCTATACTACCCCTATAATAGGAACCTAATTATATTAACTTAACCCTACAAACAGAACCACCTAGGGGACAGAGTTAAAACTAGGGTTTTGGCAAGGAGTTAACAAACCTTGCGAAGATGTACACGGAAGACAACAAGTATAGCAGAGAAGATGACAACTTTAACTTTAAACTTACTATCTTCTATGACCTCTGTAGTAGAGCCAACGTACCCCAAGAAGCCAAGGTCAAAGCCTACCCTATAATGCTACGCGGTCTAGCACTTGACCACTACTACACTAACTTTAAAAACGTTACCCTAACCCTTTCGTTTAACCAAATCTGCGACGCCACACGCAATTACTTTAAGGGACCTAAATACAGACGCGGTATATTAGGATGATGGAACTCAATAACTCTAAAGTCCACAATAGGCAAGAGCGAGAATGCTGGAAAATTAACCTTAGACTGCCTATAGTTACTTATTAAAGAACTAAGACACCTCCAGTATGGTCTTAACTCAGATTTATGTATAGACAAGTTCCTTTATAACAAGCTTATTAACGCCTGCCAGGAGTTACCAGTGTGTTAATATGCCTGCTTCAAACCTTCTAATAGCTTAACTGGCCTAATTAATGACTTATGATCCTCTATTATAATATTCAAAAAGTTAAATAGTGAGAACCCCTAAGCCTTCTTTACCGACCGTTGCTATCATAGACAATACCCTTAATCACCTTACAGAACACAATTATCCTTATCTAGCTGATATGCATTACTAAAGAAGCGCTGCTTTGTCTGTAATAAAGAAGGTTGTTAGTTATCTAAATACTCTAGAGAAGAACGTAATAAATTAAAGAAGAAGTTTAAGGATAGATTTAACCGCCGCTTTAATAGATATGCCTGATAGTACATTACTAAGTATAAAGGAATAGATAATAATGGTAATAAACTTAACTTAGAATCTATTAATAAGGCAATAGAAGCTCTTATAATTAATATTGAGTTACTAACAGCATCTCCAACCTAAGAATAGACTGAACTGTTCCTTACCTCTTTTGGAATGATACAGCACGAAGGAGCCATTAATACTATGACTGACTTAGCAGACCGATCCTTTACCTATGTGATTACCGGCACCAATTTAATTGCTTACCACAATGACCCAGACCTATTTGCCTATGTTGCTACTAGCTAGTATATATCCGACGAGTTCTATGGAGTAATAATTAACACTAGAGCTTTAAAGAGATTAATAGTAGGTTATGGACAATACCTCGCATATAGAAAGACCTATAATACCGTTATCAATACCTTAAAGGCTGGCGCTATTAACGTCTAGTTTAGTATTGGTTCTACCTCTTCTATTAGCTCCGTCATAGTTAATACACCAGTTGGCAACGTTAAGTTTCACATTATAAAGGCTAATATACCCTTCCTACTATGCCTCGCAGATATGGACATACTAAAGGTCTATTATAATAACCTTAAAAACGTCCTAGTTACCCCAACAAAATTGGTGCCAGTGTTTTGCTGATTTGGTTACCCCTTCCTATTATAGGAAGAGTTACTGCAGTTATTTATAACCCACTCATTTAATCAAAACCCTTGCTATCTAACCACTACTGAACTCCGCTGACTCCACCGTTGCTTTGGATATCCATCGGCAGATAAGCTATATAAGGTACTAGAACGCTCTAGCTATAATAATATTGACAAGTAGGCCATTGACTACCTTACTAAGTACTATTCCCACTGCTAGAAACATGGCAAGTCTCCTAGATAGTTTAAATTCACACTATAAGAAGACCAAGATTCCGATTTTAACCATTCTATTTTTGTTAATATTATGTATATTAACGGGAGTCCTATTCTCTACGTAATTGATAAAGCTACCAGATTTTAAGCTGTAAGATAGCTACGCAACATCTCTATAAAATATACCTGGGACATCCTACAACTATGTTGGATTGACACCTATATTGGACCACCTAACTACATTACCTATAATGCTGGGAAGAACTTCGCAAGCAAGAAGTTTTAATAGTATGCTATAGCAATGGCTATATTAACTAAGAGCATCCCAGTGGAAGCTTACTGGTCTATTGGAATGGTAGAAAGAGCTTATTTAACACTACGCCAAGTATACCAGATAATTACGGAGGAGCTATAGGACTTAGGAATAACCAAAGAACTGGCCTTATAAATGGCAGTAAAGGCCGCTAATAACACAGCTGGCCTAGATGGCTTAGTCCTAATACTTCCTATCTTTAGTGCCTACCCTTGTATAAGCGAACTCGACCTACCAGCACCCTCTATTACACAGCGAGCGGCAGCTATAAAGAAGGCAATGGAGGAGATTGTAAGAATTAGGGCAAAGAAGTAAGTTAATAATGCACTAAACTAATAAAATGGTCTATCTGTCACCACAATCCACAACCTCCCCCTTAACTCAGACGTGCTCGTATGGCGTAAAGGCAATACTAGACAAAGCGGTAGATGGACTAGCCTATTTAAGTTGCTTGGAATTGACGGAGAAATATATAAGGTATAACTCCCTAGTGGACCTACTGACTTTAGGACCATAACAGTGAAGCTATACTTATAACCCGAATTAGAAGAACCCAATGAGGAACTAGAGGAGGAGCTGTTTAAAGAACTAACTAAGGAACTGATTAAGGAACTAACTAAGAAACTAACTAAGGAATTAACTAAGGAACTGACAACTACTATACCCCTTTGAAGATTAAAACGGACATAACAATTACTGATAAAGTCCTAGCAAAACATCGCAGACGTATTAATATTTATTAATGACAGCCCGACAAAACCTAATACTATAACCCTTGAGTGCACCTTACCGTCATTTACAGAGTCTTGACGCAAGGAGATAAACAGTTTACTTAAGAAAGGCGTCTTTGAGTTTATTGATACAGTAGACGTCCTAAAGGGAGTTAGAATCTTTAACTCCTGGTTTATTAATAAGATTAAAAATGTTGGAATAGACAAGGCCTTTAAGAAGTTTAGACTAGTTATATAAGCCTATAATAACTATAGCAAAGATCTGGTCTTAATATAATTACTAACTATTTAACGTGTTAGCCAGAGAATTATCCTAGTACTTATGGCAACCCTATAAGGAAACGAAAAAAGACCAGCCTCTTTATACCTACGTGATATCTTATAAGCTTATATACAGTCCAGTACCTACCTAAATAGAGACTTCTTTGTACGCCTACCACCAGAACTTAAACTAAAGAATAGATTAATTCTGAGAGTTATTAAACTACTCTATAGTGTCCTAGAAGCTGGCAACTATTGGTTTAATATATACCACCGCTACCACCTTAATAAGCTACGGATAAACCAGTTAATATACGACCCCTGCTTGTTATATATAAATAGCAACGGCTTTAGAATCGTAGGACTATAGACTAATAATACACTATTTCTTGCTAATAAAACCTTTACGGAGGCTAAAGAAGCTAGGCTTTAGGAAGCAAAGTTTCTAGTAAAGGAGAGAGAGAAGCTTACGCTAAATACCCTAATTAAGTTTAACGGAGGCTGTATTAGGCAAGAAAAGGACTCAATAGCCCTTACCTAGGAACGTTAATGCTAGAACCTAAAGTTGGTTACTATAAAGGCTATAGACCTAACTAGCTCCAGAGGGGAAGTCCGTAAGGCAGTCACACTAAAGGACTAATACGTTGCCTAAAGAGCAAGAGGAGCCTATATTGCTATAGTCTGTTAACCAGAAGCTGCCTTTAACCTCTCCTTTATAGCACAAGTCGTTAACCTAAAGAAAGAATATACGAAGCAGCTTAATAAGCGGCTGTAATAGCAAATTGATAATCCCTCCTAAGGACTTCGCTTTGTATAACTTAATACAAGCACTCTTAAACTGATGATATTTACGGACTCGTCCTTTGCTAATAACTACGACCTCTCTTCTTAGATTGGCTTTGTCATTACACTTATAGACAAGGATAATAGGGCTAATATCCTCTATTGGTTATCTATTAAATGCAAGCGAGTTATATAAAGCGTCTTAGCATCTAAACTATATGGTATAGCCCACGGATTTGACACTGGAGCTGTGATTAAAGCAACCATTAAGAAGATCCTATAACTTAAACAACTACCGCTTACCCTTTGTACCGATTTAAAATCTCTATATAACTGCCTAGTCAAACTTGGGACAATATAAGAGAAACAACTTATGGTTGACCTAATGTGTTTACAATAATTGTATAAGAGAAGAGAAATAGCAGAGATTAAATGGATTAACGGAGGTAGTAACCCTATAGACGCTATAACAAAATTAAAACCTTGCCAAGCGTTAAAGGACCTAATTGATACGAATATAATTAAGCTACAGGTCACCGAGTGGGTAGAGAGAGGAGAAGATGGAAAGACAGGAATAGAGAGTGTAAAGATGTTGAGCTAGTAGCCAAGGCGCTAGTACTAAGCGAGCCAATAGCGATTTTCCATCCCGGGGATGGAAAATCGTGATTGGTTACTTTAACCACCTAGCAAAATTCGGCAGAATCTAAGCGGAATATGGCAGAATTTGGCAGAACTTGATGGAATTTGGTGGAATATGGCAGAACTTGGCAGAATTTGGCAGGAGGCGTGCTTAAGCACTATTAAAAACTAAATACTCCCAGTGTCTGAACGAGGTTGTCTGTAACTAATTGGGTTAGTTACGTGAGCTAAGCGAGCATAGGAAATCCACCAAAATTCCACCTATAGAATAGGAGAATAAATAAGCATTAATCAAAATCAGTTACCACCCATACTATTGCAATAGCATTACGTATCACCGGAAGTGATACCGACATTAACATAAGAGGAAGGTTAGTAACCGGACGGAGCCGCAATTATAATATATACTAACTTTCTCTCTGTATAATAAGAATATGAAAGTATAACTTTACCTAGTAAGAGGATAATAGTTACTAGCTAATTATAACGGTTAGATAATAAAGATTTAATAGAAGGCATTAAAAAGAATAAAGGTTATTAAATTAAAAATAGAAACGCTATACCTCTAATAGACAACTTAGAGATATAAAATATCTTTAAGGATAAAGATAAAGAGAAGGGGAATAGTATTATGGACCTTATATTGGCAGTAGTATAACTACTAAGGGAAGATATAAATGGGTTAGTTAAGATAGTATAGGAGGCGCTAGAACTAATTAAGCTATAGAATAAGGGGTAACTAAGTTATATAGTAAGTTATATTATAAATTTAGAATATAGAAGTATAAAAACATGGGAATATAAGAGGCGTACTAACATACTAACGCACTAACGTACTTAGTATATTTATTAGGCGCAGAATTGTATATTTAAAGGACTATAGTCCCTGCCTAGATAGTTCTTCTCTTTATAGTAAATCTTAGAATATAATTGTGATGGGCTTATATAAATGCTTCTAAACCGAAGCTTGTAGATTGCTACTATATAAGAATACTAAGCTAAAGAGAAGAAGAAGAGGAAAGGAGGCTCTAGGAGGTAATATATACGCTATAGGCGGACTCCAGATATTGCGCCAAGCCAGCTATAAGGGATGGTGTGTTATAAACGCCTTAAGTACAATGCTATAACTACTTAGAGAAGAGTTAGAGGAAGCTAGTTGGTTAATATAGGCACGGTCTAGGATGGATTTAGTAGAACTATGTGACAAGGAAGAGTAACCAAGGTTACGTAATGTGATCTGTATAATTTATATAATCTATAAGATCTATAATAGAGCAAATAGAGTAGATAGAGTAGACGGAGTAAGGACTTTCTTAGGCGTATGGTTGTGTATTTAAGGACCCATAGTCCCTACCTAGATAGTTCCTTTCTTTATAATAAATCTTAAAATATAATTGGAGTTAATCTATTAGGCAACCACTCCACCAGTTATTATTTGTACTTATATATTATTAACTTCTTATTTACCTATATACCCAGCCCATTAATAAGTCTACCGTGGTATTTCCCATAAGGCTTTGTTATATATTTACTACTAAGGTTATAGTATTAATAAAGTTAAACAATATACCACTAAAAGCACTAGTTATGACGTTATCTATAGTAGCTACGACCTTAGGGTTAGGAGGAGACACCAGTATAAGAGATACTGATTTACAGCTAGTTATAGTAGGTTAATTATTATTATTCATTGCTTAACGTCCGATTTGGATCCCTGTTAGGCCCACGCGGACTACTCCTTATATACATGTAGGGAGAAAACTCTATTTAAGAAAACCCTGTAATCCGTCTCCCCGCCTTTTGGGGCTCGCTTGCAAGTCGCCTACAAGTTACCAGTGGTGCTCTACTACCTTACTTTTTGACCTCCTTGGGAACCACTGCTGCTGTAACAAACCTACAGACGCGCTAGTATTACACACTATACTCTACTCCTGTAGAGTTATTAGGGGGCGTCTATTACTCGCCTCTTTGCCTTTTATTGCTATTTCCTTTGCAACCCGGAACTGGTCTAGCACATTTTAGCCAATAAGCCACCGGGTAGCCGCCTTAAGGCCTTTCTATATTGAGAGCAGTGTATTATAGTTTTCTGTGCCAGCTGCTAAGAGCATTACTTCTTAGCCAGTGCGTAAGGGGCATAACAGTATTATATGTTTTGGTGTCTGTCTTAGCCAGCTATATTTGCACCTTAGGCTACCTACTAGGACACCTACCTAGTAAAGCTAATCTTTTAGTCCTATTATTCCTATCCTTAAGAGTGTTGCTATTATATTTTCTGCCTTTGTTAGGCCCTCTTAAAGCCCTTAGGTATTTACCTCCTATAGTATTACCTATACTACGGCTTAGGTTCCCCTTGCCTAAGCCTACCTCTATACCTTTAACTCCCATTCATCTCTCCAGCGTCAGTCCAACCAGTATTATATTGCGGTAGATAGTTTTCTAGTACTCTTTTATGCTCTACTTTAGCTCCTTTCTCTCCCTTACTGTTATCTTTGCTGGCCTCTTACGCGTCTCCCTTCCTCCTCTATATAGGCCTGGGCCCTAGCGCCGCACTATTCTTCTTCTGCTTTCTCCACCTGTTTTCCTAATATATCTTCCCTACTTTAGGGTTATTAGTTTCTTCTCCTATAGGGCACCCTAGGGTCCCTCCATAGTTTGTTTAGGTATATCTTAATATACTTTATAATATTAAAGTTGCGTTCCTTTTGCACCCTTTATATTATATTAGCTTTAATATATAGTTATAGGGGGGGAATATTGGCTTCCTTTTCAAGTAGTGCTATAGCCGTTCACTTATACCCGCCTGTTATACTCCTAAGGTAGGCTATTTAGACCTTTTAGAGTGGTTTAAGGAGTGATTTAGGGGGGCCTTTCTTAGTTTCTCTAGTGGCCTAAATGCTAGATCTATACGTTATGGTTGGCCAGACAACTGCTATATATAGTAGGCGTAACCTCTAGAAGCATGGACCCTATATAGAATTAACGATCCTGGACATGGCAATATACTATACTTGGCCCTTATAGGCCGCTTGCGCCATATATACGCTCCACCGGAGCTTGCTATCTACCTACACTCCTAATACCCTTAGGCCTTAAACCAGTTAACCCCTAAAGCCTTAAATATAGATTATATACTAAAGATCTGTAAATTGGTTACATTTTCTTATAAAATGGATTAGCTGGTATTTCTCTGGTAAGAATTGGACTCCATATCATCTTACCCATTCTATATAGGTGTTATAGGCTTTCTTTAGTGTCCTACAGTTCTCTACGGCTATTAGCCCATATATAATTAGGTTTATATTATTAATAAAGCCTATCCCCTAGGTCGCCCCTTCCTTAAAGGTGTTAAGCAGGTTGCTTATAAAGAAGAGGAAGAGTATAGGTAATAGAGGTGATCCTTATAGTATTCCTGTTATGACTGCAATAGGGGGGCTCTGGTATCCGCTAAAGACTAGTAATGTTTCTTTCTGGCCTATAAATCCTTAAACAAACTAAATAATCTATTCTAGGAAGCCCTTTGCCCTAAGGATATATAGGAGACGCTTATGGGGTATATTATTATAGGCGCTGCTAATATCTAGGCTAAGTATTAATACTATAAAGTCCTTTCGCATAGCCTATGCAGTTTTAATGGTAGTAGTAAGTAGTGTAAGTGCTAATAGCGTTAAGCGATTCTTTCTTGCCCCTATTTAGCTTTATAATAGTAGGGCGTATTCCTCTACCGTGTCTGCTATATAGTCCGCTATAACCTTTTCTAAGATCTTACTTAGGGTGTTTTCTAAGGCAATAGGGCGGTAGCTTCCTGGGATTAAGTAGTCTACTTTACCTTTTTTTTATAAAACAACCATCGTCATAGATCTTCCGAGTCGTGGGTAGTAGCCTATTACAAAGCATACTCTGGCTACATCTGCAAGCCAAGATGCTATAAGTGGTCTATAGGTCTTTAGGGCTTTGTTTAGAATCCTATCTAGTCTTAGTACTGTGTTGTTTAAAAGGCGGCTAATAGTTCTGGCCATTTCTTTAGTTATTATATCGCTGTTAACCCTTAGGCGAGTCACTAGTGTTTTACCAGTAATATCGCTAAGGTCTACTGGAGCTAGTTAAGGGAAAAATCTTTCTATAAGGATCTTTGCCTTCTTGTTATTATTGCTTATAGCCTATAGTTTGCCTACTCTTCATAGGGGTAGTAGGTGTAGATCTTCTACTAGGCGTCTCGCCTTTTTCTTTGCCTATTTTACTATGGTCTAAAGGCCCTTGTTATAGGGGAGACTTAGGTTAGTAGTATGTTTGTTTATAAACTATCTTTAGTTATTCCTTGCTTCTTTTCTTAGGGTATTCTTTAGCTAGTTTCTTATGTCTTTATATTGTCTCTTGTCCTTAGAATTGTGGCTGCTTATATATTTCCTCTTTACTCATCGTTGGCTAGCTATAAGGGCCGCGCACTATACAGACCATGCGTGTCGCGCGTAGGGGCCCAGTTTTAAAATTGGGTAGTGCTCTTTTAGCCCACTTTTAATTGCTACCTAGATCCTTTTTAGTCTTTAATTAATTTCCTTAGGGGTAGCCAATAAGCCTCGCTTGTTTGGTATTAGGTGGATTTCTTCTAAGTCTTAGAGTTGTTATTTAATTATGTTAAGGAAGCTATTTACGTTAAGCTTTCTTATTACGTATCTTTTGCCATTTAGTTGCGCCTTAATGTCTAAATCTAGTTGTATCTGGATAGGGATATAGTCTAAGGTAAGTGCCCATTCTTTTTTAGGGGAGCATCTTTCAAGTCTCTGGTATAGGTTTTTGTCCATAATTATAAGGTTAATTATACTTTTAGCGGTGCCCTATTGCCATATAATTACACCTAGGGGGGTAGCTAGCTTAAGGCCCCCGTTATTTATAGCTCTTAGTAGGCACTCTACCTGTCAATTAGCAGCAATATAGATGCCCCCCTACTATAGGTAGTAGAGGTTTATGTCTCCTAGTAGGATAGACTCCATATATTTAGTTTCTAGCAAGCTTATTATAGATATAATGTTCTCTGTCTATGCTACCCCTTTAACCCTAGGGTTATAGACATTAATAATTTATACTGGTCCCCTATATGTTTAGATGGTTATAACTGCAATATCTGGGTTAACTGCCTGCTATAACTATAAGGTAAGGCTGATATTTTTGCTAATTATAAAGTATATATATATGGCTGCTTTTGGTTTATATAGGAGCTGGAATCCTTAGGGGCAGTATGTTAATTATATATAGGTATTATAATACGGCTCTTATATAGCAAGAATATGGTGTTTCTCTGGGTCTAGACTGTCTAGTAGGGGCCTTACTAGACAGTGGTTTGTATTGCCGCAGTTGTACTGTATAATGGTCAAGTGGCGGACCCCTAGCGGGGGTCCTTCGCCTCTCCTTCGCTCCTCGCTTCTTCCATTTCCACTTTCTCTAAAATATTTAGAACTTCCGTCTCCTGTGTTTACTCCCTAGCCACTACTTATTTTATGTGGAGCTTTTTATTTCTGTGTCTTGTGTTCCTACTAGCCTTTCTAAATCTAAGTTTGTTATTGCCTCTAGTTCTTCCCCCGTTCTTGCCAGTTAGCTGTGTGCCCCTTGTAAGCCAGCTGCGTGTGTTATATTTGCCATATTAAATCTAATTCTTAATTGTCCCGGCCTTGAACTTGCCATAGCCGTCTATAGAGGTCTTCCTACTAGGCGTCCTCTCCTTTGTGTCCTATATGTCCCTTATGTCCCTATTCGGTCTAGTAATGTTACACGGCATCACTTTTGGCCCGTTAAGGCTTGGGATGGCTGGCTTAGCCCCCTAGTATTAAAGGTAGGAAACGCTAGGAAGACACCTACGTCCCCCTAGCTTATCGCCTATTGTTTTTATTTATATAACCTGGCGTGCAGTTGTTCCTATAGCTATTGAGCCCTTTCCTTCCGTCTCCTGTATTTAATGCAGTCTTCTCTCTCCTACGCCTTATGTATGCTTCGGTGACAGTTCGCGCATTTTATTTGGTCTTGATTTGTATATTGTCTTGTATTATAGGGGCCTGTATAGTGGCCGCAGCACACCTATGCTGCGTATGTGGATTGGGTGTGTCCCTATTATATACAGCGATAATATTATTCTAGGTATAGTCTGTGGTTGTAGAGCCTTATATTATATATAAGGCCATTTATAATTATTCCTTTTTGGATAAGGAGTTTTTGCATTCCTGGTGTATATACGCTGATAATAAGGGAGCTATGCGTTTATCTATTATTTCCCTAATAAGTCTCTGGCGCCCCTTATATCCTCTTATTGTTCTTATTATATACTTAGTTTGTATTTTCCTGTTAAAGCTATTAGATCCGGGTAATTACAAGTCCTGGTATAAGGCGTTCCATTTATTTTACTATCTCCTATATAGTTGCTATATTGTCTGCCTAGCGTCCCCTTTCTACCCTAAGGCTTATGGGAACCAATAGGACTTTAACTGGGTAATCTTTATAAAGCACTTTTATGCTAATACGCTCTCCTAGCCTGTCCCCTGCCCTTACGGCCTGTTCCTTTGCCTATTGGTCCTTTAGGGTGACTCTAATGTCTCTACTCCTAAGGTGTTAGACTGCGACGGCGTTATAGACCTCCTTGCAAATCTCCGTAAGAACTTCTGTTTCTGATTGTCCCCTAAGTTCCTCTACCTTTTCTGTATTTGGTCGTATTGTAATTATATGCCTAGTTGTTGTCTTTAGGGGGGTAGGTTCCCTATGCTGTAAGAGCGTAGCTACGGCGGCCTAGGTGCGGTTCGCCTATAGGGGGGGGTTTTGTTTATCTTTGATTTTATTTAGCCGTTGGAGGATTTAATTGAGGGTTTGCTGGAGGGGCGCCTAAGGTTTGCTGGACTGGAGCCATTCTGCTAGCTATATTAGTTTATAATGGCTAATAGATGCTCCCCTACAGTTCTGGATACTAGACGCGTCTAAAAGGCTTTATATTTTGTCAGATGCCTTCTTAATTAGGGTATTTCCGCTTTCTGGTGTGGTATTCGCCCGTCCTTGTTGTTGTTATGGGGGGCTATTATTAGGTATGGGTCTGGCAGTTGCGCGCGACTGCGTACCACCGTCGTTCCACCTGTGCCTCCCCTGTGATGCATGCATCTCAGGGGATTATTAGGGTGTTTTTCAGGGTTCTTTTGGTTGGTTTGGTCTTTTTGGGCCGGGTGCAGCAA
>Ga0307507_10004026_pt1 | contig 26960 bp, 7 predicted proteins | sample 7_EM_MG_FD_207223 | JGI IMG/M metagenome (GOLD analysis project Ga0307507, IMG submission 207223) | Populus trichocarpa ectomycorrhiza microbial communities from riparian zone in the Pacific Northwest, United States - 7_EM | ecosystem: Host-associated > Plants > Roots > Unclassified | place...
ATAATGCAACTTTAAATAGATTTTTCTCATTACATTTTGTATTACCTTTTATATTAGCCGCTTTGGCTTTAATGCATTTAATTGTATTACATGACAGTGCAGGATCTGGTAATCCTTTAGGTGTTTTAGGTAATTATAACAGAATACCTTTTGCACCATATTATATATTTAAAGATTTAATAACTATATTTTTATTTATAGTAGTATTATCAATCTTTGTAATAAAATAAGCAATATCTTTTTGTTTTTTTATATTTATGTTTTTTATATTTTTTATAATTATGTTTTTTATATTTTTTATATTTATGTTTTTTATATTTATGTTTTTTATACTAAATATAGTTTTTATATTTAATATAATTTAAAAATTAAAGTAACAAAAAACGTTGATTAAAAAAGCTAAATACATTACAACCAACTCTAGTAAGTTTAAATTTACTTAATACCATGCATTAGATAACATAGAATCATTATTTAGTCATTTCTTTTCAAAAGAAATACTTTTATACTTACTATATCAGTCTATTAATCTGTGTAATGCATAGACTTTGTTAGTCTTCATATTACCATTAAGTAAAGACACTAACAATAATAAACCATCTAAATTGTTTACGGTATATATATAAGCATTTTTACCTTTCTTCCTAGAAATAGATCCATGGCCTAACTCTTTTTGAATTAATAAAGCTAAAGGTAAATCTTTCAAGTGAAATACTATTTGAATAGATGGATAATTAAGACTACCTTTGAAAGATCTTTCGGTTTTAGATGTTTATATTTTTTATATAAAAATATTATATAATATCAACATCTTTTTTGATTCTTTGGTCATTATCTATTAATACTTTTTTAAGTATTGCTCTAAGGAATAAGACCTAATACTGCGCTGTAGGCTCTAATATCTGGATTGTTCTAAGGGTTAAGATATGGAGCTACCTTGTAAGCTATAATACCTAGCCTACCCTAGAGACTGGTTTCTAATACTATAGTATAGACTTGGATATCCGGGAGCTATAGGGAGTTAATGTCTATTATTATAGTATAGACCCTAATATCTGAGAGGCCGATACTTAATACCCAATAATAACTAACGCTAATTATTGCCCTAAGGCTGTTAATACCTGGCCTAATTTTAGGATCCTAGATATCCGCCCTATATTAAAAACTAGACCTAACCATCGCGTTACTAGAACTGATATCCATTATAGGGTATTAGTGTACTTGGCCTAGAGGTGTTCTGCTAGCTAGAGTTTAAGCTAGCTAGCTACGCGTTCCTGCTAGATATAGGCTAAGAAGGTAATAGTATTAGTAGCCCTACATACGAATTTTCGGCGGATATTAATTAAGGTAGCTGGGCTACTTATATTTATGGACGTTAAGCTGCTAATACTATATGCCTCTCTACTACTCTAGATCATAGTAATATCCGCTCTATACTATCTTTTAATTTGCTTGCTAACGCTAATAGCTAGCTCTTTGCCTAATTTGCCTTTTCTACCTCCGCTTAAATAAAGACAGTAAACTTATTTAGATTATTACTAAGCTAATTACAATTTTAATTAGGTAGGTTTTTCTTAAGCGCCTTATAGCTAGTTATATACTAGGCACAGCTATAGAGGGTAGCAATTTGCTTATTAGATATAACGTAGCTTAAAGTTAGATTCTAAACAGCGTGCTAATATTTCTTTTCTATCTAGTTACAGAACCAGTTTTTTATGCTTACAGCATAGGCCTTTTATTATATCTTCCTTGGAACCCCCTTTATATACAGCTTATAGATATTAAACTCTTTAAAAGCCCGTAAAGTAGGATTATAGTTAGAGTAATAACCCTAGCCACTAGTAGACGGAGACTGTTTCTTATAGTTTTCTAATATAATCTTTTATAAGCAGCCCTTTTCCTTATTTATAAGAGCATATACATAATAGGAAAGACCTGCTCTTTTCTTAGCTTTAGTCTTTAGGCACCACGCTGGCTTCTTTAGTAGAATATCCACAGGTAGAACTATAGATATTCTACCTAGACTAAGCTCTCGCCCTATATTAGATGTGGATAAATTAGAATTAGCATTGCTATATATAGACACTCTTAAAGATATATTACTAGTAAATTAGCAGCCCTATCCTCTTATAGCACCTATTGCTTGACACAATATTTATAGCTAAGTTAACTTAGCTGAGATTAGAAGGCTCTACTAGTACGACTACGATTTTTGGCTGGCCTAGTAATATCCTTATATAGACCTTTATACTAATCCTTAATTAAAAATATCGCCTTACCTTTTTAACCACTACTATAAGCACTGCGTCTAAGTTGTTGCTATATTATATTAATATACTTGTCTTTATGTATGTAATACTGCGCGATATAGTTAATGTTGGTCACACAGGGTGACTCACCAATAACGACTACTCAAGTAGGTTACAGTGATGTTGGTTAATAAGCTTAATTGATTCTTGTAATAAGGAAGGGCGAGGAGCTTAAGGCTCCTCACCACGCTAGTGCCGCGGCGATACGTGATATATTCCCAACACTAGCAATTCTTCTTTTGTGGTTGCCACCTACATATATATACCGCTTAACCAGCATAACAAATATTAATCCTCCTCACTTACTATTGCTATTACAATATATAACGGCTCGCACAAATGCCTTTAAACCAAAAAAGAATCATTAGGGAGTAGTAGGAAGACATGTTACGAGGGCCGCTAAGGCGCTAAGTATAAGCGAGCCAATGGCGATTTTCTATGCCAGGCATAGAAAATCCTAATTGGCTAGCTTAAAGTCAGGGTCCGCAGAATACCGCAGGTAGTATACTCCAGCATTGTTACAAAGTCTCGCTCTTACTCCCTTTTAACCCAACCTTTAACTCGCATATATAGAGTGTTTATGTTAACAAACGTTTCTAGAGCCTTATTTAGGTTTGCCTTCATCATTGCATCTACCAGGTTATCTTGGCCATTAATCTATTAAATTTTAAAGAGTTCTTGCCGCTTATAGAATTACTAAAGTGCTATAATATCAATTATAAGGCGCTTTTCCTTTATGGTACCAAGCTTGACTAAACACTTATAAAGGGAATATAAGTTGGTACACACAATTATAGGGATAATAGGAAGTTCAAGTTAATCTATAATTATTTTCAGGGTAGTTCCAATTGCAATTGCCATATTAACTCCACTAACCATTCTATATATCTCTGACGCTAAAACGCTTCAAGTAATACGCTTGCTCTTAGTTAAGCTCTAGTAGATAAAATTACTATAGATTATAAAGTCATTCTCTCTAGTAGATTCGTTCGTGATAATAATCTTATATCCTAGCTATGAGCTAAAATCTTTATTATTTGCAAACGATCTATTAACAAATACAAAGAGCTTAGCAGTAGGAAAATTAATAGGCATATAGAGTAGTCCCCAATTAAGATAGTTCATTTACCAGGAAAGACGCTTATTTAGGGCAAGAACGTTATCCTTAGTTAGTTCCTAGTATTAAGCGGTAACAGAGAGATTAAATAAAGCCTTAGGTTAATAGATAGAAGCAATATAAGCTTTACAAGCGCGTTGCTCCACGTATCCTTACTTTAGAGAATTAACATTAATAATGTTAATCTTCTTGCCTTAACCCTTCTAGCGCAAAGCAATAGAATCCTTATTTAGGGAGAGGATGCATCTATTAAAGAGTAATAGTATTTTTAAGTCAAGCTTTTCCTTTAGCTTTGCTATAAGATTTACCTTTACTAACTTATCTTCTTTAAGAGCTAAGAATTAGTTGTCTCCTAAGATAATTATATTATTAGTTTGCATACTAATAATTCCAAATAGAGTTCCTATAGTTGTTATAAGGAAGCAGGGATTGAATATAGAAGTAGTTATTAAAAGCTTCTCTTTATAGTGCTTACTATAAGTAGTCCACTAATAGGTTCCTGCCTCTGCAATTCCATATAATGGCTTAAGCACAACCATAATTATATCTTCGGGATATTAATGGCGAATTTGCTCTAGAAGGTATGCTAATATTAAGCGCTAAAGGTGCGTCTCTAATTGGGTATAGGCCTAAGTAATATCTTACAAATAGACCGCTATTCTATTCTTTATTAAGAAGGGAGCTAGCGCAATAATAACTCGCTAACTAGCTCGTTAAATTATAGAAGATTGCGTAAGAATTACCTCCTTACCATTATTATTATAACCTTAGATAACAAGCCTTAATTTCTTAAATAGAGTATTAGTAGCTTTGCCCTTAATCTTATTAACCATTCTTAACTTAAAGATGCGAACTCCATTAAACTTAATAAGGTCATACTTCTTAAATTTAAAGACTCCTCTTGCAATAAGACCATTAATTTCCTGCTTATTAGAAGCTTAGAAAGGAACTCTAGGGGTTATAATATAACCTTCCTTTTAGAGTTGTTTTGCAAGCTTAAAGTCAGCCTTCTCCTTAGCTATTATAAAGGCTATTAATAACTTAACTCCATTCTCAATGGCGGTAATAAATTGCTCTTTAAAATTAATAAGGTGTTAGCAATTTTATAATCCCTTTAGGCGACCTCTACCGCGTCGTGGTTGCGGCATATCTACTACAATTATATTAGAATTGTAGTCGCCTTCTAGAGCACATTTATTATGGTTTTTCTTTAGGGCATCTTTTAGGGCATCCTATAAAGGCTTGGAACTGTTATCTTTATAGTAAGGCTTAATAACAGTTAAACGGAATTAAGTAGGTCTGTAAGGCATCTAAATGGTATAAGTTTAACCATTAATTGCAATAAGTTAATATGGGCCTAACTATCCTCCCTTTTTACGCCATACGCGTACCTTAGACTGGAGTGGCAGATCGAGCGTAGTTAAGGTATTTAGGCCATTTCTTATTTCTAGTGCGTTGTTAACCTAGTATATAGCGTAGAGACGTCGGACCTTCTTTATTACTTTATAAATAGCCTTAGCCCGTTACATAATAGAGGGAGATAGTAGAGAATCGTCAGTTATTTAAGGGTAGGCGCTAAAAACTAGCAATGTAGGTATAAGTCCATCTGGGCCAGCAGAATCGTTAACAGCTTTAACAGCTATTTATAAGGTGAGTTCTTCGCTAGCATCCTCTAGTTCTAAAGAGATAATCTTATATACGCGGCATAATAGCGCGTGATATTGCTCCACTTTTCTAATACTATTATATGCCTTAATAGGGACTTCCTTAACCTTAATTGCCATTGCCTTTATTTGTTATTAAAACTCTATAGATAAAAAGTTCTTTCCTATATTATAAACAATTTGGTTAGGGGGTCCTTAGTAGATATTAATTTAGCATAATTAAAGGGTATCCTATACGTTCCTAGCTAATATATCCTTTAAGAAACATGCGGCTTGGAAGGAGATTAAGAAGTTAATAACTTAGAGTACTAGCTTGCCGCTAAGATATATAACGTTAACAATAATACAGAAGTTAAAGTCGTAGTTATCTTTAAGGGTGAACTTAAATCGGCCAGGGGACTTCTGGTTTATTTAGTAGTAATAGCAGTACTTTATAAGATGCTTAATTGCCTTAACCTTAACTTTATAGCCTACTCGCTAAAGAACCCTAAGCAATCGGTGAATGGATAGGTGGCTAAAATAATAGTATAGTTAACGTAGCTCTAACTTAGTTAAGTAGCTTTAAGCAACGCTCTTTTCTAGTTAATAAAGGAGCAACTAGGGGTGACCCTATTTGCGCATAATAGGCACCTAATTATCTTCCTAAACAAGCATATTCTTAAGGCTATTAAGTTTAACGCCTAATTTATCCATATCTCTAATGCAAAATAGAAACAGGGTGTTCGCGGGAATAATATAGAAAGTAATATACCCTAAAGGGGTTTTAACCTTAATTATACTAAGAGAGATTATAGTACCCTTGCCAAAACGAATTATATATTAGCCTGCCGTTAATTGGTTAATTTAAACAGAGCTATTAAGCTGCTAAAGAGCTTGAACTTAAGGTTCTCCTACTATAGATACTCCTACGGCTCTAGTATCTGGCATAATACTATAGAAGACGTTCGCCAAGTATCTATTATTAAAGGAGAATATAAAACTCTCCTTTAGCTTATTAAAGATGTCTAACTTTATAATAGCATAGAGCATAGATTAGTTATTAAGAACAATAACGGTTTATATACCATCTACCTTACTATACTTAGTGAAGTATTGGTTAGAAGAGTAGTCCTTAATTTCCATATTTATAAGAAGCTATTTGGCCTTATTAGCCTTACCCTTAAGATCCTCTACGCCTTTATATTAAACTAGGAAGCTTTAGAAGTAGGCTATAGTAACCTTATAATTTTTAACGTTTCTTATACTCTGGCGAAACTTATTATATGCCTCCTTTCGCTTATTAAGAGAATGCCTAGTTAACTAGCAATTCGGTTTCTTATAAACGTAGCACTTCTTTTAGTAATCACTTTGGAATGAACCTCTATAAGGACCTCCACCTTTGCCTTATAGTCGTTAATTATACCCTCTGCTGTATTACTTACCATGGCCACCATATGTTTAATCAGTCCAGTTGTGATTATATTAATCAGGCGGGTTAATCAAAGTAGGTTAGAGTTAGGCGTTAAATTACTATACTTCTTAAAAGCGTAGAGCGGTGCCAATAGAAGATCTTAATTAAGCACATACTCCTTCGTAAGTATTTGCAGGATTAAAGAGAGCAAGGTTACATTCTTTAACGCCTTAGTATGCGCTAATAACTTAACCACGTAGGCTAAAATCCTCTTAATATAATTTAGATAAACCACGCTAAATCATCTAAAGTTAATTAAAGAGCTTTTAAAGATAATTAAGCCAAGGGACACCTAGGTTTGTAGCAATAATCCTTAGAAAGATAGTCTCTCTTCATTCTAATATATACTGCTGCTTGTTCTCTTCTATTTTAAAGTGGCATCTTAACTTATATATTATACGGTCAAAATCATATCCTTTTCCTACTAAACAATTATAATAGAAGGTACTAGCTCGGCCCTTAAGCATAACAGAATAGGTGTTGTAGTATTTATTAGACTCTATTCCTACCTTCTAGCAACAGTTATAAAAGATGCGTAGTTTCAAATTAAGAATATTATATAATTCCCCACTAAACTTCTTCTCCTAATCTAAATAGAGCTTTGTAAGCTCTATAAGCAATTTTAAACTGCCTCCGATTTAAGATTAAGATAGAGGAAGTAGGAGTTGCATTACAGGCTATAGTAGGGACGTAGGTCTAGTCAGTAGGGTCTAAAAGCTATTAGATCGCGAAGTAGGGGGATCTTATACTTACTAAAGGGTAGTAGTCAAAGTTGCGGGTTAAATTGGTTAATACAAGGGAGTTAAAGATAGAGGTAAAAGCGTCTTTAATAGTATATTGCTTGGGTTCCATTGTGAATTAAACTTCCTTATAGTGCGTAATTAGTGCTTAATCTCTTATGGAGTCCATTTGTGCTCTTCTTTTACGTTAATAACTTGCTCCTAAATATTATCTCTAATAGCACCCCCATCTATAGGTACGAACACTCTATTCTCCCGTAGGAAGTTACGGAAGTCCTATATAATATCCTTGTTTATAGGAGCCTATGTTTCCTTTATCCATCTAATAAAGTCCTCCTTTATACAGTACCATAGCATAGTGTTGTTGTATTCGCTATCTTTGTAGTGTGCTATATAGTATAATAAGAATCCGTTTAAGTCTTATTAATTAACATCTTCAGGATTAATTATGGCGGTTTTCTATATCTTTAGGTTAATATCGTCCTTATACTTCTTCGGGTAGGTTAACGCCATAATAGCTATTATTAAAGATTGTTTAACGCGTTTTGATAAAAATTAAGGGAAATAAAGGTTGTTTAACGTGTAGTTAGATAGTAATCGTAATCCTACAGTCTATAAAGGTACACCAAAGGTATTGAGATGGTTGTTTTAACGCGTTTTAGACGTTGACTTGGGACCCTAGGTTTAGTAACACTTCTAACCTAAAGTACTTAACCAAATCTTCATAAACGTGGTTGTTCTGCATAATAGACGCAACTTGGTATCTCCTAGTACTTAGTAACACTTCTATTACTAGTTTTCCGCAAGTCTAAGGTAGCACAGTATCGCCGGGATCCATTCCATATAAGCGCATATAGCACCCCTATACAAGACTGTCTCTTCTGTTCGAAAACCTAGCTGCTTTGTGGTTAACTATGTATTCAACCACTAATCAGTGTTGGTCACACAGGGTGACTCACCAATAACAACTACTCGAGTAGGTTACAGTGATGTTAGTTAATAAGCTTAATTGATTCTTATAATAAGGAAGGGCGAGGAGCTTAAGGCTCCTCGCCACGCTAGTGCCGCGGCGACACGTGATATATTCCCAACAGTTAATATTAGGAATATTAGTGCCGTGGGTAAGCGCGTTAGAGGAGAGTAGAATGTAGATTTCTAAGTTAGGCTTTCTAAACTCCTTATATAGTCTATCTTTATCTATAATAGCTAATAATATATAATAAAGCTAAATAGCTCTTCTAGCCTACGCTTTTTAGTACCCGTAATATACTAACTATAAATAAATTAAGCCCCTGCCTAGTAATATTAGGTCCTTTAAATTAAGAAAGATAATTATCTTTAGGATCTAGTGGGGAGTTAGCGTATATTATATTCTCTGCTTGGTAGATATAGCGGTATATATACGGTCTATAATAAAGTATAAGCTCTTAAAGAACTTCTTAGTTCCTCGCTTAACATATTCTCTAATAATTAATAGATCTGGCCGGTTAATTAATATCTATACTATGTTAATATTATTTTAAAAGCCTGCCAACTCTTAAATAATCTTAAATGTTATATTATTAAGCGTTATAGTATAATCAAACTAAGGCTTCCGCCCTAATAACAACTGCATTTTCTATAACTGTGTATATAAATTCTAAAACGAACCCCCCTAATTGGCTATAAGGTGCATCTTATTAATTACTACTAAGCTAATATACGCATAAAAGGTAGTGTTGGTAAGAGTTTTATAAAACCTTTTACCAACTAATAGCTCTGGTAATATTAAAATATGGGTATATACTCTAATACGGATTTCCTATAAAAGACGTGCGGATATTGTCTTGGCGTATATATAAACCGGCCTTATTTTAGGAAGCTCCTTAATCTTTACCTTCTACTCCGCGCTAATTATATTAAGTGGTGAGATAATAATTACTACTAAGGCCCAAAGAAGATATAGTATTACTTATATTATTATACTCTTGCTAAATAAGGTTTTTGTAATAAGTATTATATCTTTTTTCTTAAATATTAACCACCTAAGGGCTTTAAGCTGCTCCGCATGTCCGCAATATGGATATAAAAAAGCAATAGCCTTATTAACCTTGCTTAGCTACTAGGCCTTGCTCTCTCTATAAAGCGCAAAAAGCTAATCTTAAAGGTTCTATAGCCGTCGCTCCTAGTCCGTTTTATAACTCCTCTAAGTCTAATTATCCAATACCTAATACTGCCGCGGCTGTTTTAGCACCTTATTTAACTTCCTCCCTCTCCGCCTAGTGGGTTTTGGTGCCGGCATACGGTAGATTTACCTAAATATCCATAACTTGGTGGTTAGCTCGCAATAAGGTTTTAGTGGGTATTACACACTATAACGCGGACACTATATGCCCGCTAGGCTATAATGGGTTCTTTAGGGTGGTTATTATAGATCTATGCGGGTTTTATATATATTAGCTAGCGTTTAATAAAGTTATATATGGTTACAGAATTGCTAATAACGCGTTTTTTTTTAACAAAATTGATTATAAAACCTAAAAATACCTAAGTAATAAAAATAATATATTCTAAAAGCCTAGGTTCTGTTGTATAATTAATTAACTTTAGGAAATAATATAAAATATTAGTGTTGAGTTATTCTAATATCCGCAACCTCCGCAACGCAGATATCTATGGATTTACTAAGAACTGTCGCGGAACACGCTTAGACGTGATTCTGGTGGTTTCGCACAAACGTAGTTAGTTAGCTTGCGGACCGATTGAAAATCCGGACCAACAGAATCGCGTCTAAGCTTGCTGAGGTAAGCCGAAATACTTCCAGAATGCCTTAGAAGTAGCCGTTGGGTCGTGCATAATATGACGGCGTATATGACCCGACAGCGTGCACGACCCTACAGCTACTTCTAAGGCATTTTAGCAGTATTTCGGCAGTATTTTGGTGTTCCATCTACATCAGGAAGGCGGTAGTAGCCGACCGTTATAACTATATCGCCGTCATAACCCTATTACCTACGTTAGTAATATTAGCACTTAGCCTACTAAGTTTAGATAACGGTTTACTAGGGTTTAGGATTTTTATAAAATATAAATACCCTAAACTTTAGAGCGGCAATATAATAGGCGCACTTAATAATACGCCTTAATACTTTATAGGGAAGGGGGGTAGATATGCTTATATATTTATATAGGTCTATACGGCCGCAGCTTTATAGAAGCTATTTAAGGCTATAGCCTTATAAGAGCCGTCTAACGCCGTAGCCTTATAGGAGCTATTTAAGGCCACGGGTTTCTTAGAAGCAGAGTAGGAATAATATTAAAATATATAGGGAGTGCTATATTGCGAATTCTAGTTTAGGTTAAGGCTTACTATATATAGAAATATAGGGTACAAATCGAGCTAGTTATTTATTACTATAGTAGCTAGCAAAGTAATTGGCTAAAGATTGGAATTTAAATTAAGAGGAATTAATAGGGGAATTAAATAGATTTTAAGAATTAATAGAGGTTTAAAAGGGGGAGGTACTTTAGAATTTAAGTAATAGTCTAGGTTTGTATTAGAAGGAATTAATAGTAGATTTAAGTAGATTTAAGGAATTAAGGTAGGTTTAAAAGAGAAGGATATCCTAGGAGTTAAGTAATAGCTTAGGTTAAGAGGGATTTTTAAAGGGTATAAGTAGATCTTAGGGATCAAGGTAGATCTAAAAGGTAATAGTATTTTAGGAGAGTCCAAATAAAGATTAGCTATACTATGTTAGTCCCTTAAAGACGTTAGAAATATTTAATTAGAACTTCCGTTAGGAAAGGCTTACGGACTACTTATTTTAGATAACTCGCGCCTAGTACGTTTAGTATTAGACTGCTTAGTAGTAGTTAATCTTTTTATACCCCTAGGGCTTTAGATAGCGCTACTGGCTTTAGGCTGACTTATAGAGTTATTATTAGCACGATAGAGATATATATCCTTTAGGTTCCTCGCTAAAGGAGATAATTCCGTCTATTTCTAGTATTATAGTTATATTTCCATCTAAGCAATTAATATATTAAATTCTTTAGGTGCTATATACCTTTTAATACTATTATGGGTTAGCTATTAATTTAATAGAGGTAATTAAAAACTAATATTATACTAGAATCTAGGTTGCAGAAACCAATAAGTACTCTAGATTTAAGATAACTCTATTTCTAGTTAGCAATATTATTTAGTTTAAGGCGCTCTCCTCCTAATAAATAGGCTATCTCCTATACCAAAGCTCTAAATCGTTAGCCCTTTTTAGGCTTATAACCTTCTTTCTTTAATTACTCCACCTTATTATCTAGCGTCTTAGATAGAACAGACTTTATTAACCTATAACTAACTGCATTTTTGCCTACGTTAAGGATATTAGCTAGGTTATAAATTATTACCTAGTTATTAGCTTTTGCTAGTTTAATATATAGTTCCTAAAGAGTTTTAAGTGATCTGCCCTTAGCCGGATTATAAAGCTTAAGGAACCGTTCTAATTTATAATTACCTAGAAACTAAATTTTCGTGTAAACTATAACTAGTCGCTCTATAGCTACCGGTAATAAATTTTAGCGTTTTTTTGGGCTTCTTCTATTAAGTAGGGCTGGGCTTTTATTAGGAGGTAGGATTCCTTATCTTTTAAGAATCCGGAATAATAAAATTAATTTAACTATTGTCAGATAGTTCATATAGAGCTATTTATTAATGAAATGGGTTAATTGGTTAATGATCTTAACTTAATCGTTAATTAACCTTGTCTTGAGCCCCTAGGGCTTTAAGCTATAAAGAGACTTTACAGTGCACGTGCTCCGTGCACGTGACTTATGCATATAACCTACGCCTTTAGAGAATATAGATTATCTAACACGCCTCCTTAGCTTTAAGCTCTTTAAGGTCAAAGCTAACCACCTTCTTATGTCCGTTAATAAGTTAATTAAACCGTAATCTTATCTAAATCCTTCCGTCTTACTCTAATATTGTCCCTTAGGTCCTCTAGTTGCTTCTCCTTAGCTAGCCGTTCCTTAATATCTACTATTCCGATTATATTAATAAAGCTTTAAAACCTCTGCTTAGGCAGGGCCTTTATAAGTCCATTAGCAATTATCTCCTTCGTTACTATCCATTAAAATAGTACTTATCTCCTTGCGTATTCCTAACGTAGCCAGTATTAATAGATATTAACGTATTAGAGCTTTATAATTAGCTTTACCGTGTCTTTTATAATTAGTTAGAGTGTCTAGGTATTATTACAGTCAATAATTAAGGGCTTATTTAGCCTTAACGTTATTACTTTAAACAGCCTACTAATAAAGATAGCTTCCTTTACTGTCTATAATAGGGCTAATAACTCGGCTTCTATGCTTAACGTTGTTACTATATCCTGCTTATTTGCTCTCTATACAATTAGTCCCCAAATAGCGTTATAATATATCCTTGTAAGCTCTTTCTGTTAACAGAGTTATCTATAAATAATATATCGCTAGCACAAATAAATAATTGCGCTTTACTTTTACCGTCTTTTCCGTCGTCTTATCCTTTATCGCGTATTCCTCTATCTCTCCCTCTACCATTTATTTCTTTCTTATCTCCTCTATAGTAGATTACTCTACTCCTCGTGCTATATAGGTACTGGTCTTTAATATAGCATCATAGAAGCTGCTTCTCTTAGTAGGGATATAGGACGGACTAGTAGGTCTATATTAGGGGACGGACACGTTGGACGGATTAATTGGTGATTAGTAGGGAGGAGTTCTAATTCTGCCATAGGAGTATCTAGAAGACGCCCTTTAAAATCTATCTTATACTGGTTAGCTATCTTCTTAATATAGGCTTCCTAGGATAGCCATAGGAGCCTCTAGCTACAATTATATAGCATATAGATTTATAGGAACTATTTTAGCTCGCCAAGGGTACTTATCTAGTATTCCTTGCTTAGCTCCTTAATTACTTCTTAAGCTTTCTTCTTATCTGTCTTTTAGTAGTAGAAGATAATATTATTAACAGATAACTTTATTAAGATTATAATTAATAAACGCGTTAACTATATCTTTCTATATCGTCTCTAGGTCGAATTTTGCGGTAATGGCCATTAGGGTCTAGTATGTTGGCAGTAGCTCTTATAGGTAGGTCTTATTAAGCTAAGGATCTACTATCCCTTTGCGTGCTTTTTTAATAATTACACCCCCTAAGCATTCGGCGGTACCGTTTTAAGCTTAGGTATATAGTGCCGAAGGCTTAAATGTAATCCCTTAACGCTTTCTTAAGGTTAGTCTAGTTAATATAGAGGTTAAAATAGGGTTTATTAATATTCTAACCTAAGAACCTTTATAAGACCTAACGCTTAATCTTGGCGAGACTGCAATATTAACATTCCGTCGTCTTAGGGCCTTAAAGATTAACTCCTAGGGCGTTAATACCTAAATAATAAAGGCTTATAGGCCCTGGATGTCCTAGACGTAGATATTATAGTTATACATCACCTTTTGAATCTGGATAAACGTCTCTTAACGATATTCTGCGCTTCTGTTGGCGTTATAGCAGTCGGCTTAAATTAAAGGCTGATTTTTGGCTTCCTAATTGGATATATTTAATAGTCTATTGTCTGTAACGTTCTTCTATTTAATATAGGATAGAGTTATCCTTCCAAACTAGAAGATTATTGTCTCCTTTATTGTCCCAGTAATACCCTTATTTTCGTAGTAGATAGAACAACACTAGATTTGTGTTAAAGTCCGTATAAAAGGCAACGTCCTTAAGACGTAGGATTCCCTTACTCTTGTTTTGTTATTATTAAGCTTCATCTTCTTATTTAAGTCTGATTTTGGCAACTAGATTAGTAAAATCCTTATTCTGTTCTACCTTCCTTAGTGCCTTTTCGATACAAGTATCTTCAATTATAACCCCTGTAGGTCTCTTATCTTTAAATAAACACCAACGGTCCCAAAGGGAGTGTCCTCGTATTCCGCACGCTAAGTACTTAGATGTTGGCTTCTTACAGGACGTCTCCTTATCTACTAGTATCCCGGCTCTCTTTAAGCATCTATTACGTGCTAAGGCCTTTCCTCTTTATAAACCTTTAGTAGTATTAGAGTGATTCTTAATGGCTTACTCTGTAAAGTCTGTATTAAAGGTACTCCCTCTTATAGTAGCATTAGCTTTCTCCAAGGGCATTCTAAGTCCTTCTTATAACTCCTTTGCTACTCTACGGTATTTAGAAGATCTTAACTTCTATGGGTTATTTAACTTAGTATTATACTTTATATAGTAGGTATTGCTAAAAGGTTAAATAACTTCTGCCAATTCTTAAAGCTAGATTCCATTAGACATCTAAGGGATTTTATACTTCTCTCCTAGTACTATTGTATGTTTCCATTAATCTAGCCACTAACTTAATTTTAATAAGTGTTTAAACCCCTTAAGAGCTTTTATGTACTAGTATTGTACCTTCTTCCTAACAAACGATAAAGTAGGTTCTGTGTTTTCTTTTAACTAAGATAGCCATTCTTTAACTATAAGGGAAGGGTTAAGCAGTAGCTTCTTCTAAATTAATACTATGGACGTGATCTGGGTGCGGATCTATTAAAGATAATCTTCCTATCTTAAGAAATACTTTATATCCTAGTTATAGTATTATCTGCTGTTCTCGTACGCTTTCTGTTAATTTGTTAAGAGCTATATATATAAGGTTGCATTCTTATTAAAATCTATAACTTCTAGATAGGCTGGTTCTTATAATAGACCTTATTAAGGTGCTATATTATCTAGGTCAACATAGGCCTATATTCGCTAATCTATAAGGGCTCGGAGTTGCTATAGCCATTACTTCCAGTCTTCTGGCTTATTAAGGATAATTATAGTAGACGAACTTAATGTTGGTGGAGTTATTTTACTAATAGGTAAAGGGGGAATTAAGATGGTATTTTGTCGTTAGGATCGTCCTATGACGATTAAGGTGGAATCTTGTGGAATCTCGTGAAATCTCATCCTGTGATAATTAAGGTAGGATTTCTGTCAGAGTCTGCGTCCTATAACAATAAGGTGTTAAAGTCTAACAATAAGGTAGAATTTCTTTAAATGATTGAGTAATAGCTAAATAGCTTCTTAAGTTGGCGGACCGAGTTTATAACTGTTAGATAGTTTATATAGAGCTATTTATTGATAAAATGGGTTAATCAATTAATAATCTTGACTTAATCGTTGATTAACCTTATCTTAAGCCCCTAGGGCTTTAAGCTACGAAGAGACTTTACAGTGCACGTGACCCACGCCTTTAGAGAATACAGATTATTTAACAACTATGGCTTTCCTAGTCTTTAAATCTATAGGGGTTGTTAAGGCCTTTAGGGCTTTCGGGGCTTTTAGGGCTTTTAGGGCTTTTAGGGCTTTTAGGGCTTTTACGGCTTTTACGGCTTTTAGGATTATTAGGGCGTTCTAGGGGCCTAAGACTGTTAGGGTTTTATTTAAGCTAAGCGCCTCTCTGCGGTTAGTGGGTAAGGCCTTTAGAATTTTATCTACTACTCTTTTATAGGCTTTTACTGCTTTGTCTTTATTAGTAGAGCGCAGAAATTACGCAAACAGCTCGATCTTATTTAATAATAACTATTATCTATAAGTATCCCTTAAGAGAGGAGTAACAAAAGGTAAACCTATAGCGTAATAAGGACGGACGGTACAAGTAAGCTATAATAGTGTACTGGGAAGGACTGCTTCTTTATCCTATAGTAAATAATAATTAGCCTTAAAAGGGGAAAGGCTATAGAATAGAATTACCGTAGCGCTAAAATCTATTTTACTACACTACTAAAGTAGAGAGGCATTTATAATCCCATAAGTTAGTTAAACTAAGAAAAGAAGGTAATGGGGTATAAGAGTAAGAGAAGTAGAAAACGTTATAGGGGATTATCGTTACGATCGCAACGATAATACCCCTGCAATTTTAGCTTGGTATATATTAGCCCCTCGCCTCGTTACCCCTAAGATACTATACTATACCAAACTCTACCACTACGACTCGTGCTTCTCTAAAGGTCTATAATAGAAAACTAAACAGCTAATTAAAGTAAGGATATGCAGCTGTCTCCCTAGTTAATTAGATATAGCCTATCCGCTACTATAAAGTCCAGAAGCTCCATTTAATTTCTTTTTAATAATACAATAATACATCCCGTAAGAATTAAAGGCTAAAACGCCTTAATAAACCTAAGAATGCTTTAAATCTTAAGGGTATAAAATGGAGATAAGTAATATATAAAGCTAATTTCGCCCCATTACGCTAGGGATATATAATTACCTTTACCGTCTACTTTACCGGTTGCCTTATCGCGTTCTTCTATAGCTTTTATTTGTCACTTCTTTAACTTTACTATTTTTACTGCTCTTTTTAAACTATTTCCTAGTCTGCTCTATTTCTGCTAGCTATTTATAGCTACTTTATTCTATAATATAGATGCTACTTTTTTAACAATCAGTGTAAGAGATGGATGGATTGGATCTAGATCCAAATCCAAATCCATCAAATCCATCGGATCTGGATCGAGATCCAAACTTTATCCATTCTTAATAGGTTGCCTGGGGCCTAGGCTTCAATTTTGCCGTATATTAAGCTAATTCTGGCGATTTTCGCCACTTACGTTATATAACGGCCTAGTGTGGTTTTCATTATAATCTTTAAGTTATATAACTACAGCTATTTGCTAAGCTCTACCGCAGCTGTCCACTAAGTTCCACCGTAACTGTTTACTAAGTTCCACTATCTACTAAGTTCTACCACAACTATCTACCAAGTTCCACTACAACTGTCCACTAAGTTCCACCGCAACTGTCTACTAAGTTCCACCGCAACTGTCCACCAAGTTCTACCGCAACTATCCACCAAGTTCCACCGCAACTGTCCACCAAGTTCCACCGCAACTGTCCATTAAGTTCCACCGCAACTATCTACTAAGTGTCCACTAAGTTCCACCGTAACTATCTACTAAGTTCTACTATAATCTGCAGACCCTAGCTTCTACCAACCAATTAGGATTTTCCATACCCGGTATAGAAAATCGCTATTAGCTCACTTACCACTAGTGCCTTAGCGGCACTCGCGAGGATTACTTAAATTAATAACCTCCGCCTCTTAGACCTAATTGACTCTAGAGAAGTCAACTTTATAGGCTTAAGTGGAGTTATATTAAGTCTTAAATCAATAATCTTATTCTTGTCCTAGGAGTAGAGACATAAAGTTACCTAGATCGTACTCTACTCAAGGTAGTTACGGCGTTTTATAACCATCTAGCCAAGATAGCTAAAGATACATTCTAGCTCATTACTTATAGCTAGAATTAATAGAAGATCAATAGCCATTTAAGCAAGGTGCGGGTACTGTTCGCGGCCAATAGTTCTCCACTACTTAATTAGGGTCTTGCAATCTTTAACTTAATTCTGCGTACAATAGCAATCATATTCATCCTACACGGTAGCAGAATAATATTAATAGCCGCTCTTCTAAAGACCTTTCATCCTATAGGCCTCTATAATATTAAGCTCACACCTAGGCTTCTTCTTCTCTGGGGATAGAGCTTCTAAGATAGGCTATTGCTTATAGTTTATAAGCCATAGACGTTTAACTAATTTATAGGCAGACGTAATCCAAGTCTTCTTATACTCCTACTAAGCTTCTACGTACTGCCAATTGTATCTAGGATGGAGGACGACTGTGGCGATATAGGCTGCGAACTCATTAATCTTCGCATAGTACTGTTAAGCCTTATTAAGTACGAACTTGATTTATATAGCAAAATACCATTCTCCTTCAATTAACAAGGGCGGTGCGGATTTAAAGCGTTCATACACAGAGGTAAGTTCTTCAGTAATACATTTAATATCCTACTAAACATTAACTAGCCTGTATAACTTGCCATCGCCTAGTTAGCCTTATAGGTCCATAGTTGCAACCCAGCATAGTTTAAGTAAATTTTCGTACTGTATTAGAACCTCCCAATTGTCTACAGTAAGTGCATCTTTAAAGATTACATTCTAAGTGTTATCCTAGTCTTCTAGCCAAGTAGATTCTAGCCTCTCTTTTAGTCATCTTACACGTTACTGCTCTAACTATATAAAGTCTTCAAATGGCGCGCAAAGCTGATTTAGTGTATAGAATTCCTTATAAGTACTATTCTAGCGGGTAACGTTAGATTGGGAAAGGTCTTAGGTTGTTATTATGTCCTATTAATCCTCTAGGAGGATGCTCTAGAGATACGTCTTCTGGCTTAATAATTTATTAGCACTATTAACTAATTTGTACTTTTAGAACTATTTACTTTTATACCACCGATGTCTTCTCTAAGGGCTTGTATATACCCATACAATTAAGTTATAAGCTTTACCAACTAGTCCTCACTTCCTCCACATCTATAACTGCGCTTTTATGTCCTTAGGTACTACATCCTCCGCTTTAAATAAATCTGGGTTATAGCCGTACAAGAGGTAGCGGGTAATAATATTAATAATATAACCTAAATAACGTAGCCGGCGCTTAATTAGATTAAAGTTAAACTCCTTTATAATAGCCGTCATCGCCGTATTATTATTGGTCGCGTTATCTAGCATAAAATACCCAATCTGCTTATTCTTAATACCAAAGTCTTTAATTACGGCAATTACGCCTTCTGCAATATCAATGCCAGCATACAAGCCAGTCTGCTCTGGAATAGCAAGAAGAGTTGCTTAAGGCTCGAAATCTTTGTTAAAAAAGTAGGCAATAACACTATTAAGCAAAAGAAGGTTGCCTAATATCCATAGGTCAAAAGATAAATAGATCTTACTAACTGCGCGTTATAGCTCTCTCTTCACTACCGCCTTATAGTAAGTATAGCCCTTAATAATCTAAGATCTAACTAACTATCCACTAGGCATACATTCTGCTGCTTAAGGCAATAGATATTTAATAAACTCATAAAAGACCAGCCCATTAACTTGCCTAAAAGATACATTGTCATAGATAATCTATTAAAGAAGAAGTCGCCTAAATGTCTTCTTATTAAACGTATGCGCCAACTTATTAAGAACCTGCTGCTCCCGGGGATTATTTACATCAAGACCTTTAAGTACGGAGATTAACTTTAACGCGTATAGCACCTCCTTACCCTTCTTATTGAATGTACAACCATGGACCACTCGAATATACTTTATAATATTAGAGCTTCCTTTACAGGTGTTCCAGGAGTGGGCCTCAATACTATGCTTATAATGACACTCCTTACAGAGCCATTACCGGTCGCTGGTCTTATGGCTCTCTATTAGTACGCCTAACCGCCAAATTAGGGAGGAGAGCTTGCCGTTACCTTTAGAGATTGGGATAATATAGCTAGGTAATCTGTTCTAGTTAACCCAAGACCAATCAAACTAACTTTTATCTTTAGGAGGAGCCTTACTAGCGCGCGCTTTAGCAGACCAATTAGCGCTAAACGTACTAGACGTTAGAGCTATTGTAAGAGTTAAGATCTCAGGTATATCAGGATCAGGCGTTAGCGTTGTTTAAATTATAGTAGATTAATTAGGCTCGGTTATATCAGAGACTTAATCTTCTGGCCTCACCACTATATCCGACAAGTCGGGAGACCAGGCGGTACGGCGGTGAGGCTGCCAGGTAGGGCCATCTTGTGGCTAGAGGTGTGGAGGTACGTTCAAGGGAGGTAGTAGTAGTAGAGGTAGTAAAGGTGGTTTAGCAACAGCCTTCTTCTTTCTTAGCTTTAGAGGCATAGTTAATGGTAATAATAAGAATAAGAGGTAAGAGACTTTATTATTTTTACTGCTATCTCACCAGCTTACCCCTTTTACGCCATCTAATGGTCAGTGCAGTAATCAATGCATTACGGCGTTGCCTCAACAACGCTATAAATGGATAACTATTGGATCTAGATCCATATCCACGCCACCAATGGATTAGGCGTGGATCAGTGGATTAATGGATCCCGATCTAATCTCAATCCATCCATCTCTTACACTGTTAACAATTAGCTCGCTCTTTTAAGCCGCAATTTGCTAAACCCTACTAGTCTTAGACTAGTATATTTAGCAGCCTCTTATAACCATCACTAGCAGCCAGAATTAAGATTTAAGCTATAGTGTATTAATTACCAACCTTGGCCTATAAATAAGTGCCTTATTATATGCCGGTATAGATCTAAAAAAAAGGCGTCTTTAATTATATTAAAAAGTTGTCCTAGATTAACCACTAAGCTTAAAACTTCTTTGTATTCCGGTACTTACTAACATAAGGGTATATAAGGCCAGCAAATGGAACCTCTAAAGTCGTGTCCTAGTACCGGCCTATTAGAGAATTAAATTACTACAGGCCTAAAAGACTAATAAATAGTAGGTACAGGTCTAGGAAATCCTAACCGCCTAAAATACTGATAAGTCGCTTAAACACTTAATAATTTAATATTAAGTAAAATTCTCTATATCCACCTAGATAAGAGGACTGCGGATAAACTCTCTTACTCTTTAATTTATTTCTTCTTTAAGTCTTAACAGGAGTTTCTTAATACTCTTTATAGAGGGTAATAAGTATAGGGTATTATCTATTTAACCACTTTCCTTAAATTAATGTGTAGCCACTCTAACGCATGTATATTTTAAGTACATTTAATATTTCTTATGCGGTATCTATTCTAATTAAATTGTAGACTATAATTTAGAGAAATCTCTAAGGCTTAGAGGACTATATTAAAGAGAAAGGTATAAAGAATATTTTAAAGTGGAGGCCGTGTCTATCCACTATAGACCCTTAATAGTAGTTATTTATATCTAGCTTAGGAAACTAAATCTTTTGCCTTAGCACCTTATCTTTACATCTAATGGCATTTGGCAGCGTTAGGCTTATATACATACATTCCTAGAGGTCAAGCATTGGGTAATACTAAGCAGATATAAAATACATAATAATAAATCAGCATAATGCGTGCGGCGATAATTCTTAGCTATACCTGCCGTACGGAATTCTTTACTAGATGCTATCTAAAGAAAGAGTGAAATAGGAATACTAAAGAACCTAATCCTGTTAGTCGGAGTAGGGGCTATAGCTATTATATCCGCGACGGTCCCAATAGCTCTCGTCTAATTAATATTGTGACTTCTCTATATATCTTTTAAGGGTATTCCTCCTTCTACTACTAGTTTTGGTTTTCTTCGCTCTCTCCTATAATTGCTACTTATTAAATTCGACCGCTTACGTATATAGATATATTTTAAGCAACCTGTGTTATTATTTTAGCTTTTAAAACCTCCCAATCTTTTAAGATTTGGAGACTATATTCTAAAGCATTTTTAATAGATATATACAACTCTTACGAAGTTAATCTTATTAATATATTTCTTAGTTCTACCTTAAGGGTTTATAGTATAGAAAGCCTATATAAAGAAAACGAAGCTAAGGTAGTTAAGTCGCTATAGGCCAGATAAGACTTTATGGTATTAATTAGCGGAATTGTAATTTCTAGCGTCCTTATTATAAGTGGCCTAAAACCCTAACTACTGCCCAAGGAGAATATTTATATAGTACCACTATTTATTTAGTATAAGTTTACAAGCTAATAAAACAAAGGTATTTTTAATAGCCTCCTAGAGGGTATTGAAAATCTACATTAAAATAAAAACCTAGATAATATTAAGTTTTATAAGCAACAAACTTATACTAAGGAGTATTAGTATGGTTCTTAGATTATAGGCTTAGGGGCGTAGCTAATTTTACGCTAGGTACTTCTAAGATTGCTAGATAAAAATCTCTACTCTTACTGTATATAAGTCTTATTAGAAGTCTGGTCTAGGCGGAATACTTATTAAAATGGTAGTAAAAAAGCAGGATAAAGAGGGAAAGAAGATATAGGTATTAGCTATGCTAGCAAGCCAGCCTATTCTAAGACACTTTAGGTTTAATATTAAGACCAAGTTAATAGAAGATCCGGTAGAGTATCTATACAGTTTTAGTGCTTATAAACCACATCGCTATACTATAAGCGTATAGCTAGGAGACGAGGATTAATACGGGGCATAAGGATATAGAAAACTTATAAGTTACCAGCTAAAAATAAATATTTATATTCTTCTATTAAACTAAATTAGACCTTTTTACTACTGTCTTACTACTATTTCTAATACCTAGTACTCTATATATTACCACCTATTTTGTCTTAGTTGCCTAGACCTACCTTATTTATATAAAGAGTTTTTAAAGCTATATTTAATAAGACAGAGTTCTTATTCCTAATTACCCGTTTAATATCTTCTCTTTTTCTATTTAGCATCACCTAAAATTATAAATAGTATTAAATACTCGATCTAGTAATAGAATAGAGAAGGTAACTAACCCCCACACGCCCTAAATACCTTCTTTAGTTATTTATTACCTAAGGTTGAGGTGATAACTTATTAGGAAGCCGCTTAGTCAAGTTATTTAGCGGTAATAATATAGCGTTTGCATAGCCTACCTTATTTCTAAGAAACAATATTATTATAAACTAGCCTGCTCCCACTTTTATCTTCATTCTTTTCCATTTTTTTTAGATATTTAAGATTATAGCTCCTGTTAGTAGATTTACTTACTTTACCCTTGCCCTTATTGTAACTACTTAGTTTTTATAGCATCCAAACCCTTTTATTATTAAAATATCGTTATATAGTGCTGTTTCCTGCTTACTTATTATTTTCTTCTGGGTAATATACCTCTCTAAAAAGTTAGTTAAAGATTCTAAGGTCTAGCGCGTCTGGCTTTATTGCGCTAGTATTACTCTTAGTTAGTATTTGCAATTATAGCTTTAATAGTATCGCTCTAAATATATATTTTTTATTTAGCTAATAAGTTTTGGGTATATAGGTATAATTTGAATAGTAGTGAAAATCGCTAAGACAGCAATTAAGGTTATAGGGTTAACTTTAATGTATAACCCCCCCCCCTAATTTTAGCTATTAGTTTACTAATATATAATATAGTTATATAAGCCTCGCATTGGCCATTTTTATAATTATACATTATTAAGAGTTCTATTTTTGGCATTGGAAAATAGCATAAAGATAATCTTTTACTCTATAAGCAAATTGTTTTTCTAGCTTATGCGGAGCGGTAGGGAGGTTTTGTAATTTATGAAATAAATTGTCCTTCTAATAACTAGGGAAAATATAACTGGTATTATTAACTTAGCTATTGCACCTAGGAGCTCTAGCTCCTCTCGCTTCCATAATATAGTAAGGAGAACTAAATTGGCTGTAGCAAGCAACTTCTGGCGCTTTAACTCCTCGTGGTAACCCTAGGGCTATTAATAAGAGAAAGATCCAACATATTAGCTAGGGGCTGCCTAAATTATAACCTTATATAGTTCTTCTACATATTCCATAATATAGTAAAAGTGTTAGGTAGGCTGCGTCTAGCGCGGCTACCAAAACCGGCGACGTTTAGCTAAATAGTTAGTGCGATCCCGGGGAAGGCAGGAGGACTAGTTTTATAAAACCAAACTAGTAGGGGTAATTCTGGTGGCGTTAGCCAAGACACTTAAATAACTTAAAATTTTCTGTTCGCGAAACCCCGCTTTACTACGATATATTAGAACCTAGTAATTTTACTAATACCTATTTCTAAACGCCATTACGCATAATAGATATTAGGGCTAATGCTACTACAAAGCAGGTATAGGATGTAGTTTAGTATAACCTAAAGCAGTAGTAGCGTTTTCTAGCAAGTATATAGGCCTAGGCCAAGGCGCCTTTTTTTAATAAGAATGAGCAGAAATTTATAAATAAGGAAGCTAGAAATATTATTAGCTTAGGGCGCGGCTAAAATAATATAAATTTACCTAAAATGTAAATTTTTTTAGAACGCGTAAACGAGAGATTAAGAGATAATAGGTTAAATAAAGTAAACTAGAAGGCTATAAGCCAGCGTATACTAAAAGCTATTAAAAGTGCTACTAGTTAGTTTTAATATAAATATTATAACTAGTATATTTTTACTCTATTAAAAAAGAAAATAGAGATCTGACTGCTAGTTTTAGAGGGTTCTGTCGCCGTTTTTAGAGGTTGCGTCACCAAAACTCCCCGCCGCCCTAAGCCTCCTACTTGCCGGTCTAACGTTAAGCCTCCTGCTTACCGCCCTATGCCCCATTTTACAGGCAGACTAGTTTATCTAGAAATGTAACCCTTTTACGCGCGTGGCGCTAAAGCTATATATACTCTATGGCTCTTACCTCTGATCCGTTTAACCTAGGCTCTATTTCTCTTATTCTTTACCCTCCTCTCTCCTTAACCCTATATTACTCTCTAGATTCTTTCCGCTGTTATTACCCTAAGTTCTCTTTTACCTCTATAAAATACAGCGCGCTTAACTATTAGATTATAGCTTATTGTCTAGCGTTACTAATAATAAGTATATAGACACGGATAGCGATAGTAATAGCTACGGGATAGAACCGACCGTCTTTAACAGTAATACTAACAGTAATGCCGATAGTGACGCTAACTGTAACGCTAATAGTGGTATTAACTATAACGATGCTTATAAAGCGCCCGCTTAAGCATAGCTTTATAAGAATTAAGACTATCTACTAGAATGCTACCTTAAATAGTTAGAAGAGTTTAAGGAATCCAATTTTATAATATAGGACTGTACTAATAGTAGTACGAATCTCCTTAACCGTATTAAAGAGCACTGGTATTAGTAAGTAATAACCTATTTAGCGGCTTCCTTTTAGGCCTAACTTAGCGAAAAGCTAATAATTTCTAGATACTACACCTATATAGGGAAAGACCCAAAGAAAATATACGAAGTTTTCTCGCTTTAACTCCTTTATAGCTTCTTTAACTAGTTTCTAAATTAGAAATAAGGAAAAGGGAGTAGGAAATAGCGCGGGACGAAGGCTTCTAGCTCGCTTGGCTTATACTAGAAGTACTATCGCCTTATATATAAGAAAGCGACTAGTAGGAAAATTCCTGGCAAACTAAACCGCTAGATGTATAAGGTAATTATATTCTTAGTTAACCCTTTAACTTAGTAAGGTAAGGCGGAGCTAAGATATCTTTTTTAGGTACTTCGGAAACTGGTAAAGAAATATAGCTTAAGCAAGAAAAAGTGAGAAAAGACTGTTATAAATACGGAGGATCTTGCCCTAGTTCTTAAGACTAACTTAGTTACAATAAGGAAAAGATATATAGTTGGACAATATCGGATATAAGTCCATTTCTTACTATAGCTAGGCTTTTGCACTGTAAGCTAACCTAAAGCTCTTCTTAATCTATGCTACCAACATATAATATTTATACTTATTTATGACCTAGAAGGCGGGCCTTATAAGATTATACTTAAGTTTATATTTAAATTTATTAAGGAATATCTTGGTATAAAAGAAGTGTACATTCTTTTTCTACCCTATTCCTCTTACCTTACGCTTATAAAGAACTAGTAATACTTTCCTAATTTCTAAGATTATCTTTAACCTTTTACTTATTCTTAGCCCTTACGTGTTTCTTCTAGGCCTTCTTTTTGCCGACTAAGCTTTTATACCCCCTAATCTAACGTCCGCAAAGCCGCTTAGCAAGCTATATATTAAGCCTAGGCGTAATAAGTTGCCGCTACCACTCTATTTAGACCTAGATAATATCCCTATATTTTAGCGATTAATTAAAACCCCCTACGGCTATAAGGTCTTACTTAACTAGCCTTTGCTATACTTAACTCTTTTGCCCTAGATTAAAGACCTTAGTGCAATTATAGGATTTTGGTAGGTTGCGCGCCTATATAGTCTCCGTTATGGCGTAGGTAAGGTATTTAACGAGAATAGTAAGTTCTATTGTGTAGAGCTAGTTCTACTAAAACCTTTCTAACGCCTATACTACCTAGGTAATGTAAGTGACGTCCTCTGGAACCTAATAATGCAGTATATTAACGCTTAAATATTCCTAAAGCACTACCTTCTATGGTATATTAGCGTAGATATATAGGTAATTGTTTAAGGCTTAGAGCCTTAAGAAAGGTTAATAAAAGCGGTATACTAAATAAGCCAATTAATTAACCTATAGTGGCCATAGCACCTAATAATAAAACAATTCTTATTGGTAAATAAGAACCCGCGCATTTATACCTTAATTGAAATTTAAAATAAGCTAAAGCTTAGCCTTAAACGCAAAACTATAGGAAGCATAAAATACTAAAAACTTAGTAGAGAAATTATAAATAAAAGGCAACGTTGTAACGAAGCCTTGTAGCAGGAACTGCGGTGGACTTATTATTAGGCTAGGTGTGTAGATATTTAAATAAGTTAACAATATAATAGTAACAAATAACAACTGGTGTGGAGTGGTTGCCTAATAGATTAACTTTAATTATATTCTGAGATTTACCATAAAGAAAGAACTATTTAGGTAGGGACTGTGGTCCTTTAAATATACATTTGTACTCCTAAGAAACTCTCCTTATATGTGAGATATGTGAGGTATATGTTGTATATAGACGTTCCCTTTATATACCGCATATACCGCGTATAACACCACATAACTTGCTTACTATTTCTTATTATATAGTTTTATAGGATCTATTCTAGCCTATACCTATATTAACTAACTAGCTTCTACTAACTCTTCTCTAAGTAGTTATAACATTATACTTAAAGCGTCCGTAATACTATCTCCCTCCTCTTTATTTTCGTCCTTAAAGATTTCTAATA
>Ga0307507_10004027_pt1 | contig 26958 bp, 7 predicted proteins | sample 7_EM_MG_FD_207223 | JGI IMG/M metagenome (GOLD analysis project Ga0307507, IMG submission 207223) | Populus trichocarpa ectomycorrhiza microbial communities from riparian zone in the Pacific Northwest, United States - 7_EM | ecosystem: Host-associated > Plants > Roots > Unclassified | place...
AATATTATTATTATTATATAAGGCTTGCAAATGCGACAGCAGTATCGCGATCGGGGTGTGTGGAGTCGCCATATCGTCACTTTGGCACGTATGTGAGAGCTCCATATTGAAATGGAATATGGAACAGGAGCTCGAAGCTACATATTGAAACGGTGCCAAGAGCTCCATTTCAACTACTGTATATAGTATAGCTTGCAAATTTGACGCGCTTACCGATATGGAGGAGCTCCATATTCAAAAGTCGCCATATTTACCAAACGACACCCTCATTGACCCGAGTTTACGAGTGGTCTATATATTCGGGTTGGGGGTCCTGGATTTTAAACTCCCGCCAAGCCAGCTTTTAATTGGTCGCAAATCGGCTTCTAATTGGTTAGAAAAAAACTTGCGCGCGGTAAGCTATGGCAGAATCCACGTGTGTTGGAATTACAAGGTTATAAGGTCACAGCGGAGGTGTCTTGAGGGTCTATTTGATGATAGAGATGACGCAGACGATGAATATTGATTGATTCGTGATGCAGTAGATGCGGTTAATGTCTATATAGATTGCATGCAGAGCTTAACCTCGCAATGTGTCCAGAGCTTAGTTAGCACCTTATCGCTAATTTCTAACACTCCCCTATGCTGACGACGCTCTCCTCATCTGTCCTAAATAGGCAATTATAAAGCTATTCCTAAATACCTTGCAAGTGCCATTTGGCCTACGTACAGAGGGAAAACCTATAGTAGGCAAAAAACCTCCGTAACTTGCCCCGTCTCCGTCTGTTACCGTCTCCATTAGTTACCGATTCCTAGCGTTGCATAGTGCTTTATAAATTGGTTAATTAGTAGCTGTTTTATAAGTATATCTCCCGGCTGATCTTTACCTGGTATATATACCACTTTAAGTTGACCTCGCTAAACTATATCGTTTTGTATAAAGAGGTATCAAGTCTTAATATACTTGGCTTTCTAGTAGTATTTTATATTATACGAAAGGTTAACCGTACCCTTATTATTACAGTAGAGCGTAGGGATAAAAGGGTTGTTATTGTCTCTTTCTTCCAGATCTCTTATTAGCTTCTTAAGCTATACTACTAACCTTGCTCCTTTTGATGCCGCCATAATCTCTGCTTCTATTAAGCTTAATGCCGTCAACTTCTGCCTTTAAGCCATCCAGATTACTGCTCCCTTATAGCGTATAACTGCTATGCCTTAGAATAATATCTGATCGTGTTCTGTTCCCTACGTAGTATTAGTAAAGATATTGTAACCAGTAGGTAATATAAGCTTGTATAAAGGAAGGTAGACTGCTTAACTTAAGTAGGTAATTCCTACTTTAAGAGTGCCGTTTAGATATCGTAGTAGCTGCTTGCTTAAGCGGTAATGCGATTCTCCTAGTATTGCTATAAACCTAGCTAATTAACTGACAGCGTAGCTAGTATTAGGATGTATGTAGTTTAAGAGGTAGATTATAGAGCTAATAATCTACCGGTATACTGTCGCATCGTTGTACTTAAGGAGGCTTTTAATATTGGGCTTTAGGACAGTACCTACTAGTATTAGTAGCTTAGCTGGATTGCAGTTATCTATTTTTAGCTATTTAAGTAGCTTCTTAGTGTACATTATCTGATATAGCTTAAGGGTTTGGTTTGTATAATCTTGCTTAATTTGGAAGCCTATAAATACTTCTATAGGACCTAGGTCTTTGCATCTCCATTCTCTTAAGATTCTTGTCTTTATAATATTAAGGTATTGGCGCTTTCCTGCAATTAGCATATTGTTAACGAATAGTAAGATATATACTTTATTTCCTATAAAGAGATTGGGGTTAGTATTAGCTGCTTTTAAACCTATACTCTTAAAGAACTTCTTAACTATCTAAAACTATTCTCTCGGTGCCTACTTTAGGCCGTAAAGTAACTTATTTAGCTTTAAGTAGACGTCTTTTACGCCCTTAAGCTTAGGTTCAAAGTCTTTTAATAGGTTAGGAATCTGCATATAAATCTGTTCTTATAACGGTGGGTTTAAGAATGCAGTTTCAACGTTAATATGGTTGAGCTTAAGGTCCTTAGCTGCTACCTTTGCTATTAGGAACCTAAAGGTGTCGTATTATATAACAGACGTAAATGTCTTAAAATAATTAATGTTGGGGGTCTGCTTGTCTCCCTAAATACACAGTCTTGCCTTCTTGCGAATTACTTCTCCCTTAGCATTATACTTGTGCTTTAAAACTAGCTTGCTTAGAAGTAATAACCTTCCTTCTAATACTCTCCCCCTTATGATAGTATAGGTGTGCATCCTCTTAAGTAAGAGGAATTCTTTAAAGATAGCTTTTATCTAGCTAGGAGCGTCCTCTCTTAAGGCCTAATCTAACTTAATAGCGTTAAAAGGTGCTATAGGTGCTCCTATAGAGGTAGTATTCTTAGCTTCTAGGTGAATAGCTTTTATAGCTATTACTAACTAAACCACCATATCGTTAAAAACCCTTATATTTGGTAACCTTCCAGACCTTGTTCTCTGCGCATAAGGAATACGTATTAATGTGCTTTATATAGGCGTCCCACCCTTAGTATTACCTTAATTTAAGCGTCCCACTTAATCTTAACCTAGGCTTCCTACTTAATTAGAGTGGCCTACTTAGTCTTAACCTAGGCTTCCTACTTGTTTAGAGTGGCCTACTTGGTTACTATCTAGCCTACTTATAGTTCTCGCAACTAGAGTCTCTGTTGGCGCGTTTAAGGTAATAGGGGGAGGTGTAGGTTAGTTCGCGGCTTAGCTTATAGCGTAATTTAAGCGTCCCACTTAATTTTAATCTGGGCTTCCCATTCAATCTAAGCAGCCCACTTAGTTACTATGTCTTGTAGCTTACACCTAAGGTGCTCTATAAGGGAACCTATACTTGTTCACTTTAGCATCTCCAAATAGCTTAATTGCTTGGGTATATAGGTTTATTATCTTGAATTAACTACTCCCTTTTAACCCCATAAAAACGTAGTTAGGTTTTATTCTTAAATTATACTTCCTAGGGTGTTTCTTAAGCGTATTAATTGGATTAGCGTGACATCTAAAAATAACTAGATTCTTTAAGTTAGGAACTTATTAGGTGTATGCCTTATAGGGTATAATAGCACCACTATGCTTGTTATTAAATGGAAGTGCTAAGGTGGGTACTTAATTCTTAATCCAGATAGTATACTCAACTATATAGCACCAGAGTTTAACTAGTATATTTCCTTAAAATAGAAGTGACCTTATTTTATAGTCGACTATATAGATCGCGCGCTTAATTGCGCCATTATATAAGTGCTTGTATGGCGGACAAGGTTTAAAGTTAATACCCTAGGGTATTAGTTCGTCTTAAAATCTACGGCCAAACTCCCTTTTTCCATTATCCGCTTAAATCCATATAGCTTTATTACCAGTGAACCTCTCTGCCCTTATAATAATCTCTTTAATATGCGGCAGTACCTCTTTAGTTTAGAGGGTTTTAAGAGAAATAACCTAAGTATAGCGTGTGGCGTTATCTAGGGCTAGGAGGTAGTAGTTATAACCTCTAATTAATATACCAATTCGTTCTGTAGTATTTAGGTATAGCCCTTAACCAGGTATCTTCTTGCGCTTAATTATCTTCTTGCTTAGTATTTCTTGTATCTTCCCAGCTAGATAAGCTTTGTACGTACTCTTACTAACTAGTACTACTTTCTTCTTAAGCTTTATGCCTAGTAAGGAGTGCTATAGCTTAAATAGGTTACTATAATTTATATATCTAGTTCGGCGGTGCTATAGCTTAGCATCTATTTTACTAACGTTTAGTTATAAATTGTGTACTTCTACTATTATATTAAATGCTTCCTAATGCTCTTATAGCACGTAGAGGTTGTTCTTTGTAGTGGCCTTAAACGTCGCACCTAATTTATGCTTACCAGTAGCTTGATTATCTGGGTTAAATGTAATTAAGTAGCCTTCCTAAGTAAGAGTTCTTACTAAAATTAGCTTAATTAACTTAAACGAAGGTATAAGCCAGACGTCTTTTAGCTTTAGGGTACCGATTTAAACTTAACCGTAGCCTATAGTAGGGATAACGGTTCTATTCGCAGTACGGACCTATTGTGGCGTATTCTATCTCTTTAAGTGTGTTAGGTCTGATTAGTTACTAGTAAAGTGCTTAATTACTCCTAAGTTAAGAGCCTAAGCTAGAGACGTTGTTGTAAGCATAGCACATTTAGGGTTAGGGTTAAGGTAGATTAAATTACTATTAAATTCTTCCTTAGCTATTGCTACATTCCCTACTTCCTCTACCTTAGGAGCACCTTAATCTGTCTTCCTGGCATTATTAAATTAGAATTGCTTGAGTAGGGGATAGTCTTTCTAGTAGTGACCTTTCTAATAGTATACTTTACACTCGTCTCTTTCTAGTTGTCTTAGCTCTTTACTTACTTAAGATAATAAGCTATGGCGATAACGCGATAAGGAATGATTGAATCTACTAGCACGGCCTCTGCCCCTTATTTAACCTTAACCTTGGTTTCCCCTTCTCCCCCTAGGTTTATCTTTCCTCTCATATACAAGTGCTGCATTTTATACTTATGTAGGGAGAGCAGTCTCTTACTCCTAAAGAAGGGTAATGCAGCTCTTAAGGTCTCGTTTGTCTTGTAGACACTAGGTCTTCGCATTCTGCCATATAATATCGCTTAGGAGGGCCAAGAGAAGCTACTCTTTAATATTATTATTAGTAAGTGCTTAAGGCGTCAAGGCTAGATTAATCTTAAATTAATTAAGTATTTAGAGGAACTCGACAATTCGCATCTTTATAGGGTTAAATATAGTGCTATAGAACTCTCTGTGGAGTCTGGAGATGTAGACCTTGTTATTAGCCTTATTAAACTTCTTTATTCCTTCCCACATTTCTTGAATATTGTACGCCTTTATTATCGCACGTATCTCTTCCTGACGGTCGTCTTCTATTAAATTATAGATAATCTTATTTGCTTCCCCTTATCTTCTTCTTCCGTTAGCTAAATTGACTTGATTTAGGTCCTCTACACCAGTAATAAAATCCTAGCCCTCTAACATGATCAGGGCTGCCTCACAGGTGCGCTCCTAGTCTGCAAAGTTGTCTCTATTGAAAATGACGATTTTACCAGCCTTGTAATCGTATGTAGGTGTCGTTGAGGTTAAGGTAGAGAAGGTCATTTTTGGGGTCAATTTTTGAGTTAGGAGAGGTGTTGCTACCTAGGCTCATAACCTGTTGGAATTACAAGGTCATAAGGTCACAGCGGAGGTGTCTTAAGGGTCTATTTGATGATAGAGATGACGCAGACGATGAATATTAATTGATTCGTGATGTAGTAGATGCGGTTAATGTCTATATAGATTGCATGTAGAGCTTGACCTCGCAATGTGTCCAGAGCTTAGTCAGCACCTCATCGCTAATTTCTGACAACGTGACGAACATCAAAATATTATAAACATTAAAATATATCTTCCTTTTTGTTGACACCTCTATATACATTGTAAATATGGCAGATCCTATAGTAATTAAGTACAGCAAGTGCCATATTTATAAGCCCCGCCTTAACTTTGTTAAAGACGGCCCTTTAAAGAAGCTTTTAAAGCTATGCCAGTTATGTTGGTCAAAGGCGCGTCTTCCCTATATATTACTTCTACTTCTACTTACCTTTCTAGGCCTCCAAATATAATTTAAATAAGCAGAGAGCTCTTGTAGAGTTAGGTTCTACTACTAAGAACCGTCCTGCAAGGCGCCAGCAAACTGCTCCATCTAAAAACGATACCAAGAACGCCTTCCTGCCTCGCGGCCAGAACAGTTAAGATACCCCTAAAATAGCTTAACGGCGGAAGATAATTAGGGCATTACAACGGGAGCACCATATTCTTAATCGGCGGGGTGAAGCTCACTCGCCTACTCCTCCGCTATATACCACAGATGAAGCTCCGTGCAGTAGGAGAGGCACTTTAGATAGCCTAAATACGTCCTTGCTGGAAATAGCTCCTATGCCTACTCTACCGCCAATACCTACCCTACTGCCAATACCACCTCCCTTGCGGCAAGCTCCCTCACGGCAAGCTCCCTCACGGCAAGCTCCCTCACGGCAAGCTCCCTCACGGCAAGCTCCCTCTCGGCAAGCTCCCTCTCGGCAAGCTCCCTCTCGGCAAGCTTCCTCACGGCAAGCTCCCTTACGGCAAGCTCCCTCTCAGCAAGCTCCGACTACGGCCCCACTACCCGTTTCGGCTGTCAATTGGGAGCGAATTAAGAAGTTCAGGAGTATACTACAGGCTGAATATATAGAGACGTGCAGTTGTTGCAAGGAGCGGTGGTTCCAAATGGGCCTAGCTACAGAGGGTGACAATATAGGTATATACAAAGCCTGCGTTAAGGACGCCAATAGCCTTAAGAATCCAGCCCTTCCTCCCCTATTTAGTAAAAGCAACGGGCTCGATCTGGGGCCTGTTCCTGGCTTCCTACCTATACTTACCGCGGTGGAGGAGCTTCTGATTACGCGCGTATACATTCATCTACAAGTCGTGCGTGTATACAGCCAGCAACATCGCTATACTAGCCACGTCTGCTGCTTTGGTTAGAACACACCAAAGACTTAAACGCAGCTACCACGGCTACCTACTAAACTCGAGATACTGGTCGTAAGGCCTGCGGCAGTGGATAGTAGTGAATACCTAAGTCAGCGGTTTACCAAGCGGTATACCGTAAGGCGCTCTGTTATATCACTATAGCTTTCCTTTTTAAAGGTCAATCATCCTAATTATCGCGACGTTAAAATATACAGCACAGCGTGGTTTTTAATATAAATATTGCCAATCAGATTGATCAATATTGTTACTAATCAATATTGGCGAGTATTGGCGAGTATTGGCCATATTTGTAATATTTGCAGATCCTCTTGGCACCCCTTAAAATTTTTTAACCTCAATATCGTACGGATAGATTATCCAAATATCATGGCTTCTGAAGCAGACTCATCACTTTTTCCACCTACATTAGACTCCTTTAATACAGAGGAGTCGTTAAACCGCCAGTAAAAGAAGACTTCTGACCTATAGACACATACTCGGGCTCTGGACAAAGATAAGAATACACACTACAAGAGAACAAGGCTTATGTACTGTAAACATTGTACGATAACAGTACATTGCTTAAAATCTACCACAAACTTTTAAAATCACCTAAGAACTAAGCATAATATCCACTTAGAAAAGCAAGAGGGCCCTATTTATACGAAAACCGGCGATTAACTTTGACATCTCTATGTACAGCTCCGCGATATAAAGCAGTTAAACAATATTAATATGCTTGCCCTTCAAAACACCCTAAATTGGGAAGCTATTACTGCAGCGCTTATTTCCTTAATAACCGTACAAAGACTCCCATTTAGAATAGTTAAATGGCCAGAGTTTTACGTATTTTATAGGGTCCTTAATCCAGAGGTTAAGGGTTATATTACAACAGCTTACTCTATGGTTAATAATATAATCCAAAATGCATTTATAGTGCAGAAGGACATTATATGAAAGAAGCTTTAATCAGCAATATTTAAGGTTTATCTCTTACTGGATATCTGGACGTCCCCAAATTAATATCTTTTGCTTAGGGTTTGCGCACACTTTATAAATCAAAATAAAAGATTAAAAAAAGGCCTTCTTGCGCTTTGTACAACTCTATTATATAGCGGAGAGGATTAGTTCCAAACGCTGCTTCTAATACTTCAGGACTACGGTATTGTATAGAGACTTAGTACTATTGTCGCTGATAATACATCTATAAACGACGTCCTATGTTGTACGATCTAGAAGTATCTTTAAGAAGAATATAATATGGAGTGGAAATCCATACACCAACAAATCTGGTGCAATGGCCATATTGTCCATCTTGCTGTTAAGGCCTTCCTCTTCTAAGACTTGATTTAAGAAGATAAGCTTATGTTGTATAATATTAAGGATAAGAGAGGACTTTAAGTTGACCTAAACTCTAGGAGTAGCCGATTTTAAGCTCTTGGTATACTGGGTAAACTCTATAATATTGTTATATACACTTAAAGCTTACCTGGCCGTACGAATGACTTCCTTACTCTTACTTAAAGAAGAATTCCATTGGATAATCGTATGAGGTGGAATAGCTGGCATTAAATGCTTTAGGTTGCCTTAGAGCATAAGTTAGCAATTAATCTTTATATAAAGAAGCATACTGAGACCTTAGGCGAAGATTTCTTAACTCTACAGGATTAGACTTCACTTTATATAACGTATAACTTCCTCTAGATCTTTAAGAGGGTAACATTAGAAACTTAGGGGCATGATGCAATAATCTTAAGCGTTCTTTTTTCAATGGATATTCTTATAAGGCATTTTAAGCAGAGTCTTATAAGAATTCTCTTTGCTTTTAAAAGTTTTTCTAATATCGTACGATAGGAATACCATAAGAATAATAGCTACTTTAGTAAAAGGATTTAAATTGGATGAAAGGTGTTTAATAAATACTACCTAAAGTCTGATAAATCCCCGTTATATACTGCGGCAATTATTCTTCATCCTAAACGTCGTACGAGGTATATCCAAGCAAATTAGGAAAAGAAGTGGCAGAAAGCTGTACTTAAAAAGGTTAAAGGACTTTAGAAGGATTACTGATTGTAAGCTTTTAGGCCTAAGACTCTTTCTACCTAGCTATTAGTTTTACTATACGGGCAAGCCTCTACTAAATAAGAATTAGATTTGTATGATCTAATTATTAAAGATCTTAATAAGTTTACTTAACCTTAAAGCTAAGATAAGTATAACAACTATATTACTGATCCTCTAAATTAGATTAGAAAGCTTTCTGCCCTTAAATAGTGGTGCCAAGAGCAACAGCGTATACGATAGCTATAACTATCGCTACTAGCTATTACTATTCTATTAATTCCAGTAATAAGTAATAAACCAGAACGATCCTTTTTAGGAGCGCGTTATACAATCTTATAGAAGAGGATGCAAATAGGTATTAAGACTCTTAAAAGAGTAGAATGTTTAAAACAGTGGCAGCGAACTAAGCTCTCACTTAAGGTTATTTAACTTATTTTTTATATGAAGCTTTTAATAGTATCTATCTTAATTATCTATATATGCTGATCTGTTTTGGTTTTATTATATAAGACAACTACTTAGCTTACACGGTACGTTAAGCTATAGATCTTGTGTAAGTACTGCCAACAATCCTAATAGCTAGATGTGTGCTAATATATGCTAAATAAAAGTTCGTACGTACCTTATACAAGAATAATTGCGTTTTAGGCCGTAGCCCTAGGCTTATTATCAATTAATAACAGTGCCGCTGCCGTGCTGTCCCTACTATTGCCACTAAGCCCTGCTTGTGGCAAGTGTAGAGGTCCACCGTCGTTACCTCTATTCTCGCCTCGTACGGAGCAGCGGGATGAATGGTCACGCTATTTATAATTCCCATATGTTCCGCTAAAGTGCCCGGGTACCTGACGATATAATAGGAACGGGTGGTAGCCTAGGCAAGCGCCAAGGCACGCAGCACACGGGTTACCTACCACCCGACCCCGAGATTGTATAAGGATGGCGTTGATGTATAAAGGCCGGTGCGAAGCTATCTAATAAGGGGAGATCGCGCCTTGTATGAACTCCACATCCTGCCCTAGAAGGGCCAGCAACGCACGGCTCTGTGGACTGTGATACCAGGGAGCCAACTACTACTGTCCTACAATGAGGACGGGGTTGGCGTTGGCGCCGGCGAGGGCGGCGGCGGCGGCGGCAGCGTTATAGAGGATAAGAGCCCTAAGTTAATATTAGCTTCGTACGATCTTTCTGGATAATATACGTATATTATTATTGCTGTTGTTGCTGTTGTTAGTAAGGTGAAGTTAAAGTTAAAGTGAAGGGTTAATGTTAAAAGATTGTACGAAGGCGCGCTATCACGTGACTAGATTATATAGCTTAAATTACATAATTATATTATAAAACTGCCAATCTACGCCAATAATTCACATAATATCTACCCTTAATAAGTATATTTCTATTATAATAATTATATCCAAATTATTGCCAATATTCCAATATTGACACTGCAAATATTGACAAATGCTAATATTTTATTGGCTGGATTTTCGCTTATTAAAAACCACGCTAATACAGCACCTAACTTACTAGCTTACCTAAAAATGGCTCTATATTAGATCAGCTACCTTATATTAATAAGTTGGAGTCTAATTCTAGTGGCCTAACAGCTTACTCTACTGCTCCTATATAACGTCCTACTGTTAACCCTCTGCCTGCCGAGCTTAATAGTAATATACTAGATGGCAAATTTAATGACAATATACTGGATACTTTGGTTCCTAATCTAGTGCCTAACCTTAATAAATTAGAGCTTTTGAGTTGCGAGGTTTAATACCAATAAGGCCTATAAGCGGGCCTAGAGGTTCCTACTATATGGCAGACACCTGTTAGTGAGTGATCAGCTAGTTTTATTATACGCGGCACCTTTCCTACTCTGTTTCCTTATGGCAAAGCTGATTTTAACATGCTATGAAGCCATATAGTTACCCTAGCTGCGTACGCCAAGCATATGCTTAAGTATTAGGACGGTCGGTTTGGCCGCCACCCCTTATTTCGCTACTACGTGTTTAATTAGATTATGAGAGAGCAAGCCCTTAACGCCACCCGCTTCCTTTATAGCCGATTGGATAAAAATGGTCTATCTTTAGATAAGCTTAGTAATTTTATAAATAGTAATAGGGGTGACCAGTTGCTAAATAAGATTGTACAGCATATACGGAACCTTAAGGGCACTAGACCTTACTGGAGGCAGAAGAGAAATAAGCTTATAGCTTATGCTAAAAATATTAAGAGCGGGTCTCTATTCTTTACACTCAGCGCTGCTAATCTATATTGGCATGACCTACACTCTCATATACCTCTATTTAACGAGTATAAGGCTGCTAATAAGGCTTAGCGCTACCGGATTGCTTCTTAAAATCTCAACAATAATCCGCATATTGCTACTTACTGGCTGCATTGCCGCTTCGATCTATTTAGGAAGCATATGCTTATAGATCTATTTAATAGCATAGACTTTTGGTCCCAATATAAGTGGTAGGTACAAGGTAGCGGCTATATATATAGCTTTTTATGGAGTTTAACAGCCCTAATGCCAGATCCGTCATCTAGTGAATTAAGGGCGGCTTTTACTAAGTACTAGACTACTTTTATATCCGTAATAAATCCTAATCAATCTAGGCCTCCTAATCTCCGACATCCTTCTGCTCTTAGCTATAAAGAATAGCTTAATACTAGTAAGCTTCTTACTACCTGCCTTAATCAATTTTAACGGCACCGCAGTTGTACCGAATCTTACTGCTTAAGATTAAAGAAAGGCTCCACTGGAGTAAAGGAGTACCGCTTCTATTTTCCACGCTCTCTCCGCAATAAGGCCGCTGTATTAAAAGATTAAAATCTATATTACTGGACGTTCTGTCCGTAGCGTAATAATAAGCTTCTTAATGGTTACAATACAGCTATAATATTGGCGTGGATGGCAAATATTAATACGTTACCCGCTATAAGTATATTAGTAATAGTTAACTACATAGGCAAATATTGCAGTAAGGAAGAGAAGAAATCAACTTTCTACCAGGAGTTGCTCTAATTAGTACAGCCGCACGCCAACAGCCTTTATGCCTTCAGTTTGGTAGTGGCTAGGTTTATAAACAAGCTTATTGCCGAACGCAATTAGTTAGCGCAGGAGGTATACTATCTACTTCTTAATATTCCCCTTTGCGAAGGCTCTAGGAATGTAGTAACTTTGGACTATTACTAGGAGGACAATCAGAGCGCTATATATAAGCTTAAGGATGGGCAACTATAAGGGCACGGACTGTCTAACTATAAAAAAATATAAGCGCCGCCCAGATAGGGTAGAGGACGTTACTTTCCTTAATTTTCTACTCCATTTTAATTACTCTATTTACAAGCGTCGACCAAGAGCAAGGCCTTAAGTTATATCATACTTTCCGTGATATAAGGGCGATCCTTCCTATCCATAGTATCTTAAGTTCTGTCGTGTAAAGCTTATCCTTTATTACCCATATAGGGAGTATAAGGATGTAGCTACTTATACTAATGGATTTAGGGCCCCTAATTATATAGCTTCCTATTAGGCTTGCGTTAACTCTTATTAGCACCTGCCCAACTACTTCTATAATTGGAAACTAGAGGAAGCTCATAAAACTACTAATAATATTAATAAGTTTAAGGGTGATTTCGCAGACGACTTAGAGCTATATTAGTCCTTTAAGGCCCTGCATACCCGCGTTTGAAACACTAATAGAGTTAAGATTAAGGATCCTAATAGGCTTAGTAATAGGGAGCTTAACCGTAACTATAATTGGGGTATATATTGGGGTACATACCCGCAGCTTAATAAGAGGACTTATTGGTAGGAAGCACGGTTACAGCCTCTACCATAGAGCCGCCTATCCTAAATAGCAACTCCGTCTTCCTTATAACCGGGCCAGCGTTATATTTATAACGCCGTAGTTAATTACTATAGGCAGATCCAATTGGGCCATAGCCCCCCTCCGCTATGGATTAATGTTAATAGAGAGGCAGGAACTGGTAAATTATATCTTATTACTGTTCTCTTTACTACGCTCTGTACTATAGCAAGGGCTAGTAGCAAGCTGTTGCCATTAGCTTAAGCTGCCCCTACTAGGGTAGCTGCCTTTAATATTAACGGCAGGACTATATACGATCTATTAAAGCTACCGGTGAATCGCCCCTTTAAGGAATTGCCTGCTGCCAGTCTTATACCTCTACAACAAGCTTTCAAGGATATTCACTATCTCATCCTTAACGAGAAATCTATAATTGGGCAAGTACATCTAGCCTGGATTGATTGCCGCCTCCGTTAGATCTACCCTGCACGTAACGACAACTACTTTAGAGGCTTAAACATCTTGCTAGTAGGCGATTTCCATCAGCTTCCCCCTATAGGTTAGGCGGCCTTATACAGTAATCTACCCGCTAGGCCGTTAGAGCTCGCCAGCCATAAAAAGGGAGCCTATGAGGCGATTGACCGAACTGCTGTCCTAGATTAAGTTATGCGGCAGGGCGGTAATAACCCTAAGAGCACTGCATTTAGGACCGCCCTTATGGAGCTACGTAGTGATTCTGTAAGTAATTTAACCTAGAAGCTTCTTTTAACTAGGTATAAGCAGGGCCTATCTACTAACAAGGTTATGGGCTTTAATAACGCAACTCGGCTATATGGCATACGCGCTACTATAGGTAAATATAACACTACTTAGCTTTGCGATCTTTTACAGCCAGTAATGGCTATTAAGTTAGTTAACTCTGGTGTGGGTGCATAAAAGGTTACTCCTGATTAGTATAATACTTTAGAGAATTTAACCCTATGTATTGGCGCCAAAGTTATACTAATATAGAATATCTGGGTTGAACCAGGCTTAGTAAATGGTACTACTGGTATAGTTAAAGATGTTATATGGAAGGAGGACGCTGATATTAAAAAGGATTAGCCCCAGGCACTGCTAATTGCGGTAGATAGTTATAATAAACCTGCCCTATTTACTCGGCAGGATAGGATGAAGGTTATTCCTATCTTTTCCGTACTTTATAAGTGGGAGGGTGCAAGAGGCTCTTATTTACAGCGTTAGTTTCCAGTTACTCTAGCTTTTGCTCTTACTATGCATAAAAGCCAGGGCCTAATACTTAACCAGGTGGTTCTAGATATTAAGGAAAAGGATAAGACAGCTGGGCTAACTTATATAGCAATCTTATAAGTTAAAAAGCTTTCGGGGCTTATGTTCGAACGTAGATTTAATAAGGAACGATTTTAGTTATCTATAAGCAAGGCTAAGGAGGCACAACAGGAAGATTTTGTATAGAGGCAGCAGCAACTACTCGCAAACGACTTTTCCTAAATAGGAAATCATGTACTAGCTTAGAGGTAAGCGGAGAATGCGGTATTTGTCTTAATTTCCTAACTTTTAAATAGCTTATCTACGAAATCCAATTTGTCCAAATTTTAACCCCCCTATCCGTCCTACCTTCTTATCGCCTCCAGAGCTGTTAGATATACATACAATAGTATACAGAGAGAATTGGCAGTATTGCCAGATCAATATTGCTGCTGTCTATAGCGTTGATTGATTTTTAGAATTTTTCACTTTTTTTTAAAGGGCGGAAATATTGCTTATGTAATAAGTTACGTGACCTCTAAGAATATATATTACTTCTAAATTAACCTCACTTAGTCACTGTAGTAGACCCTCTTAATAAGATAATACTACCTAATAGTGACTAAGGCGCCTTAACCTTACTACTATTCCTTTTGCAGGCCTCTTCCCGTCTATAAATACTCCCTCTTCTATACCTTCCCTTCTTTTCTTCCTCCTTATAGGGAGCTGGAGGTGCTCTAATACGCCTCCTTAGTCTCCACTAAGGGATCTATTAGTTGATGTAGTGATATAGACAGCATTGGACGAGGAGATAACGGGTAAGAGAGAAGACAGGAAGGACAGAGGAGCCTCCAGTAGGTGTTAGTTAAGCAACGTTAATAGCTATTTATGGCCGCCTAATCTCCTATGCTTACAGGCCTCCTCCTGTCTATAAATACTCCCTCCTTTATACCTTCCTTTCCTCTTTCTTCTTCCTTACAGGAGCTGGAGGTGCTCCAATACCCCTCCCCAGTCCCTACTAAGGGATCTATTGGTTAACGTAGCGATATAGACAGCATCGGATAAGGAGACAATAGGTGAAAAAGAAGATAGAAAGGACAGAGGACCCTCCAGTAAGTGTTAGTTAAGCAATATCAACGGCTGGTTTTCGTTACCCAAATATTATATCACGTGACGACATTTAGGAATATAAATATGTACCCCGTCCTATACTCCACCACTACTAAATATTCTAGATTTCGCACTTGGAGCTGCTTGTAATATGCATTCCTAGAATATCTGCCGGTTTAAAGCTCTACAATTAAACGTTATTAACGGTTTATATAGGGGTCGTTGATCAAGCTCCCAGGATACAATTTTTAAAGTTTAATACCACACCACTATTATAACCTTCTTGTAGTGGCCAAGCCACCTACAATCTCCTCCCCTCTCTCCCTCCCTCCCTCTTATTGCTTGGCGCCGAGCTATTGCGTTGTTGCCAAGCCATCGCGTCGTCGTATATCCGAACTGGTGGGCAACGACGTAGTTAATTGATGCTACTATAGCCGCACCGCCTCTGCCCGTTGGGGGAAGGGTCTTAGCATACCGTTATATCTCTTCTTACACGCGCGTTTGATTAAGTTGGGGTAGTAGATTTTAATTCCAGCTATGCGGCGATTTATTTATTAGGCATTAAAAATATTTAGTATATGAAGCTTTAAATTAGAATCATAATCTACTATATCAGATCCTACGTAGAGGGCTCTATATAGGGGGGTCCCAGGGGGTCTCCCCCTAGAAAACCTCATCTCTATATATATTAATTAAAGTCTATATAATAAAGCTCTAAATTACAAACTCGGGTCAAAATTTTAGTTGGGGCCCCAACTATCCGCATATTATTTGAGCTCTATTTCGGTTACAATATGGAGCCTCCATATTCGTAACGGAGGTGCAACCAAACGACCCCTAAAACGGCGAGTAACCGCATGCTCCGCGGGCGATTGCCCTAGGGGTTAGGAGGGGCCGTATATTTGCTCGTTCGTTCATTCATTTGCGCGTTCACTCGTTTGTCAATATAAGGTCATCGATGCTTTTAATTAGGGGTCGGGGGATGTTATCGAGTACTGTCCATCCATGTTGGATCGTACAGGTGCCCTAGATAGGAGAACAGTGTAGTAGTCGTCGTATTATAGAGGGCCAACAGTGGTGGTTTTCAAGATCTCACCATCCGAAAATTTTTCACCACCGCCCTTAACGCCCACAACCACCACCAGGTCCTGTCCGCACGCTATACAACGTCTCTGCGTTGGCTCTAGATCTGATCTTCAAAGACCCAGGTTCGTAGCCGTCACCACGTACAGGTGCAGAGTCCGATTTCGACGGCCAAAGGCTATAAATAAAGAGGTTTAGTAGTTATTTGCTTTCTTCTAAATTAATTATATAATTATATTCTAAGTTCTGCGGAAAAACTTTAGCTCGCCTATCTAAAAATATCCTAAATAAGTTCTTTAGGCCTAATAGAATATTTAACAGGTTGGGGTTACACTCGTCCTCTATATTATTATTAGGTAGGTCCTAAAGCTCCCTTAGGACACTTACAGGCAGCGTTGCGCGCTATAGTAGCTAGCAGAGGGTAGGGAATTCCTTAACGTAGCGTTTAAGGTACTATAGTATATTCTCTACGTATTGCTTAAGCTAGAGTAACCTATAATATTAGAAGTACCTCGTAAGATCTTTAAGATCGCCGCCTCCCTATAATATCTCCGCAACCTATTTAGTAGTTCCCTATAGGGTATCTATTATAGAAGGGTTATCGCCTATACTAGGATTTATACCCATCTTACTATAGAATAGAGGTTAGATTTAATACTCCTTTAGGTATAGAGCGTATACTATTTTACCTAGAGCTATATCTTCTAAATTATCTTTTAAGCTAATTAGTAATATACGCCCTTTTAATTCTTTATGGGTTCCACTATTTAAAGGCTCCTATCTTAAAGCGTATCTTAAAATCTGCTTCTATAAGCCAAGAATATCTAAAAATAAAGTTATAGCCTATAAAGTTAGCCACCTAGAAGGGTTGCAGGCCGACTACCTTAGTGCGGTTATATATATCGGCCACAAATACTATAAGCTTATAGGCACTATATAGTTTAATCTAATGCTTATTTAAAAAGCCTATAATAAGTTTCCGCTACCCTAGTAACAGAATAAGTTTATACTCTTTTATTAAATTATACCGTATAAGGTTAATTTCGGCGCCGCTATTATACAGTGCTTAGAACTAACGCGTCTCACCTATAAAAAGTATTATTTCTAGCTTAATAGCAATATAAAGAGTCTTCCCTTCTATATCTTACCCTAATTATAGCTAGAAGACGTCCATAACTAGGGCTTCTTTTTTTTATATCTATTAGTGCATTTATCGCCCTACTTATTTTTCTAATAAGAATTCCCTTTTAGCTTTTTAAAGTGTTCCCATAAGGGTATTAAATAGGTATTAAGTTAACCCTAAAAGTCTTTCCCGTTAGTCAAGGCTCCCAACTTTAACTATCTTAAAGTTCTCTTTAAGAACGGTTTCTTTAAAGTTTAGGTCTGCCCTATATTACTACTAAAGTGCCTACGCTTTTAGCTACCCCCTAGCTTCTTACTAGAAGAGGTCTAGTTTCTTACTATATCCTTAGTATTTAAAACCGCTCATTTAAAATTGGTATATATAGTAATCCGCAATAGGGCTTCCACGTACTTTATTTTATTACAAATTACTAGCTTAATTCTAGCCTAGATAAATCTAATCTTTTCCTTCTTATAGATGCTACTATTTTTATTTTTAAAGGACTCTAGATATATTTATTAAGCATAAGTTCTTATAAAGTTTATAAACTAATGGAAATCTTAACGGCCCAGCTATATACCATTTAAGAATTATTCTGCATTATTATATTATATAACCTACGGATCTTAGGTCTAACCCTTTAGAAAGGTCTACAGCTATAGCTATATAGTAACTTGCTCTTTATTAAGTTAACTAAGCACAATCTAGTTTAGCAATTAGTCTTTAATCTTACTAATAATCCATTATATACGTTCTTTAATATTATCTTATATTATTAGCATCTTAAAGAAGTTATCTACTTCACAAACCTAGTTGTCTAACTATTAAGCGCTAGGTCTATAACGGAGTTCTAGACTGCTAAAGGCCTTAGCTAGTTAATCTATATCCTTTTTCTGTTTATAATATAGATGCCTCTCTAAGTCTTCTATACCTTCTTAGGTAGGTATTAAGTAGCCCCTAAGAAGTCCTTAGCCTTAGCTAGGTTAAAGAACCTTTTTAGCCTAGATTAAACCCTACTAGATCTAAATTTACCCTTAAAGGGTTCTAACATATTTATTAGTAGCTTTCTTCTATATAGCTTCTAAGAGCCTTATAATAGCTTCCCAATATCTATCTTAAAGAATATTAATATAGGGCTCCTAACTTTCCAAACTTAGGCCTAGAGAAGCTCTAACTATAGAGGTAGTATTAGAACTAGTAGCTAGTACGGGTTTCCTAATAAGGCTTGGGTCTTAAGTTAATATTTAGATTAGATTTGTTATAGAACACCTCCGTAACACCTTATACACGTCTACCTATTTCTACTAATTTAACAAGAAGAGACCAACCGCGAGACGGCAATCTAACAGCAATATGCCGCATTCTGCTATATTCTGCTAAGTCTATTAAATTCTACTAAGTTCTGTTAGGACCACCACTTAAACCCTATTCTATCCTATATATATATTAACTAAGTAACCAAGCTAACAATATATACCCTTTTTTCCCGTTTTCTTACCTTCTTTCCTTATACAACGTCTTAATTTTATTATATAGTTTATATACATAGCTTAATAATATCTACTTTGCTATATATTATCGTCGCTTATACTTACTCCGTAACAAGGTTACCTAAAAAGGTAAACCCGCTTAGCTTATAAGCAGTCTATATACTACTACTATACTAATTAAGAGCCAATAGTCTTCTATAAGGGTTCCAGTTAGGTCTCTAATTAAATACATTAGTATATTCTTTTAGCATTTCTAGCTTAGGGGAAGATCTTAGGGTTACTTCTAGCGCTTAATCTTTTAATAAGCCTAAGTAGGGCCAGAGGGGTTCTGGCTGCTTTCTAGTAGTATTACAGCCGTTATAGAGGATATCTACGTTTTTCTTAACGTTACTAGTAACTATAGGTATGTAAAAGTCTTTAAGCTCCTAGTATATCTAGGTATTAGTGTTACGGACGCTTTAAGTACAATGTTATAACTACTTGGAGAAGAAACGAAAGAAGCTAGTTGGTTAATAAGGGCACGGTCCAGGATAGAACCAGTGGAGCTATATGACGAGAATTGGTAAACGAGGTCACGTAATGTAATTTATATAATCTATATAATCTATAAGATCTATAATAGAGCAAATAGAGTAGACAGAGTAGATAGAGCAACGACTTTCTTAGGAGTATGGATGTGTATTTAAGGACCCATAGTCCCTACCTAGATAGTTCCTTTCCTTATAGTAAATCTTAAAATACAATTGGAGTTAATCTATTAGGCAACCACTCTACTAGTTATTATTACATTGTTAACTTATTCGTTACCTATATACCTAGCCTATTAGTAAGTTTACTATAGTATTTCCCACAAGGCTTTATTATATATTTACTACCTAGTTACAGTATTAATAAAGTTAAACAATATACTACTAAAAGCAGTAGTTATAACACTATCTACGGCAGCTACAACCTTAGGGTTAGAAGGAGATACTAGTATAAGAAATACTAATTCGCAGCTTATTACGGTGGGTTAGTTATAAGAAATAGTTAATCAGTTAACAGATAATAATTAAATACTTAAGGATAGAATTAATAGAATTAAAGCAGCTAAGGTTAAGTTACTATTAATTAAGCAATTCTTAGGGAGAAGTTAAAGCTTAAGGGATCTCTTATATAAATGCACTTTAAGGTTATATAAGAAGGGGTAAAGTTAGCAATACCTATAGACCAAGTAGCGTATATGGGATTGTTCCTAACAGGAAAAGCACTTAAATGGTTTAAATCTTACCTTACTAAAATCTAAATAAACGGAATAATAACTACTAATTAGGAAGTATGGTATATATTTACTAACTAGAATAGGTTTTTAGAAAGGTTAATATAGATATTTAGAGACCTAGAGGTAATAACTACAGCAAAAAGAAAGCTCCGGAATCTAGTATAACGCACTTTAATAATTAAGTACACAATATAGTTTTGGACACTTATAACTTAGGTTAAGTGAAATAACAAGACGCTTATGGCATAGTATAAATAAGGACTTAAGGCTAAAGTCTAGGACGTAATTATCCTAATAGAAGATACGGAAACTCTAAAAGAGTTAATTAATTAGTTAATTAAGATTAATAATAGGATCTATTAAAGGGAATAAGCTAAGAAAGGGTAAGATAGAATTCTATAGTTATATAAGGCGCAGAATATGTAATAACAAATACAGAGTTATAAACTATAGAATGGTAGACTAGAGCTAATAGACCTAAGTAGTACTAAAGAATCTAGGAAATAAAATAAGAAACTATAGAAACCTAAAGGTTAAGGATTAAGTAATTATAGGACTAAGGAGTAAAGGCCAAACTAGGGATTTTAGTAGTAGAAGATATTTAGGCGGACTCTATAATAAGAAGAATGCTTTAAAAAAGGAGCTTATATAAATTACGGAAAATAGGGTTATTTTGCCAAAGACTATAGAGGTAGTTAAAGCAACTGTATAGTAAAAGGTATAAGGTTATTAGAGAATAATAAAGCGGATATAAGTGTATTATACAGAACCAAAGAGTGTTTAATTAAGCACTTTACATTTTATTACAATAACGTATACCAAATTTATAAGAACGCTAAGTATGGTATAAGCCATTAGCTATAGGAGCTAGAGTTATAAAAACTTAAAAAAAACTAAAGAGTTAGATAAAGAATAAGATTAACTCTATAAGCTAGATTAAGACATTATAGTAATATACGGATAAAGATTAGTAACAATAATAATAGAGTCGGAGTACTTATTAATTAATAGTAATAAGGAAGAAAAGGTAGTTAACTAGGGGTATATAAACCTTAATAACGCAATAGAAGTAGAGACTAAGACTACTATAAAACGCGGTTTAGTAACGGGCATTATAACACCGTTGGATATAGTATCTATTACTTTATAAGACGGAAGGAGTAATATTTAAAGACAATTAAGTAAGTAGATAACTACTAGTGCTAGCTTACCATTTAATAAAGGTAAAAGGCCATAGGCCTAAGATTTTTAAAATAAGATAAGACGTACCCAAGAACCTATAATAGATAATAACCAATAGGAAAGAGCAGAAGCTTAGTTTAAAGACAAATAAATAAGCATAGGACAATAGTTTCTAGGGAACTAAGATTTTAAAGAATAAATAAGGTCTATAATAGTTCCAGGAGAATATAGTGTTTAGCCTAAAGGTTAAAAGGTTTAATAACGTTAAAAACCTATTTATAAAACATAATAGGACGGAAACTATAGAGGAGTTCAGACAATAAATTCTTATATAGCAAGAATAGAAGCTAGATTAAAGATTGGCAATATTAGGACATATAAGGGATAGAGTACCTATATAAAAAGTTACTAATAGGCTAAAGGTAAGTACACTAAGAGCTAAGTAGCTTAATAACTTAGAACAAGGAGAAGATTTAGGAGTTCTAACTAGGTTTACGGAATAATATATAAAAGGTTATAACAAAGCGGCAATAAAGAGATACTTCCTTATAGATAGGTTATACATACTTATAGAGCTATACTGTAAGTAGTATAAGCAATAAGGAAATAATAAGTAGGAAGATTTCTATATATAGCTGGATAATAAGGCTATACTAGATTAAGCTATATTAAAGAAACTGTCTGAACAAGGTTTCGCAATGCAGTTGCACGCGATTACGTGAGCTAAGCGAGCTCAGGAAATCCACCAAATTCCACCTATAGAATAGGAGAATAAAAGAAAAGCATCAATCAAAATCAGTTACCACCCATACTATTGCAATAGCATTACATATCACCGGAAGTGATACCAACACTAATCAGTGATCACAGATTAGGAGACGTATCATCTACGAAGAAAGACAAGCTCGATTAGTCCCTGCTAAAGGCCTCTACCAATCTCGCCTGCTAAGGAGCATTAGTTGACGTGTATTTAAAAAGTCAACCCCTATCTAATAGGCCCTTGATTTTTCATACACGGCCCTTAGGTGTTTAAGGAACCAACCCCTTTCAATAGGCCCTTAGTTCGCGTCCATTACGCATTTTATACTACCCAGATCACGTTAAGGAGCATTAGTTAACGTATACTTAAAAAGTCAACCCCTATCTAATAGGCCCTTGATTTTTCATATATAGCCTTTAGGTACTTAAAGAACCGACCCCTATCTAATAGGCCCTTGGTTCGCGTCTATCACGCATTTTAAACGCGTTAGGTACTTAAGGAACCAACCCTTTTAATAGGCCCTTGGTTCGCGTCCATTACGCGTTTTTTATCTAGAACCCAAAATTGAACTCGACAGGAGTCACAAGACAAGAATTGACATGTCAGATATCAGGGCACAAGTCAACGCAGGACAGGAGAAATGGCCTAAAGGCATTAACTTACAGTCCAACAAAACCACCACAAAGGATATTAATGAATTTGTGAAGTTTAAGATCCTAGAATACAAAGCGTACGACCTTAAGGACAATAAACTATAGGAGGTCTACAAGGAAGATTTCCAAAACTTTATAATACAAATCTTCAAGGATTGCAACTAAATTGGTATCTAAAAGCTCCGAACGTTCCTACAGACTAATGGCGTATGGATAAGGAAGCATAGGAATGCTACAGTCCCTAAATCGCTATTTAACACCTTGTAAAAAGAAGACCCTACAGAATGGACTAAGCCTAAGATTAAGGAGCATATGGCAACTAGAGGAAAGTTTACCTTAGGACAAATTAACTACCTCCTTAAAAACAACTTTACTAGCACTAGTACCATCAAAACCCCAATCTTAATCTTACCAGCCACAAACCCTACCCTACTTATAATACCACCCACTACACCCTAACCTACCACTACACTTTAACCTACCCCTATGCCTTAACCTACTCCCGCACCACCCCTATAACGGGAGTCTGATTATATTGACTTAACCTTACCACTAGAACTACCCACACCACCAATACAACAAGATACCCCGCATATTAATTTAACTTCGCCAATAGGGCCCCCTAGTAGTAGCAGTAGAGAACAGAGTCAGACCTAGAGCTTCGGCAAGGAATTAGCAAAGATATACGCGGAAGACAATAAGTACAGTCAGGAGGACAACAACAATACGGCTAGCCCAGAAGCTCATTGGTCTATTAGCATAGACTTAGGAACTACTAAGAATTCAGCCCTAACTCTTCCTATCTTAAGCGCTTACCCCTAAAGGAGTCAATTTAATTCACCAACCCCTTCTACCATACAGCGGGCAGCGGCAATACGACGGGTAATAGAGATATTAAAGACCAGAACCACGAGACAAGTCAGCAATGCACTATCTATTACTATAACCCATAACCTCCCCCTCAACTCAGACGTACTCGTACGGCGTAAAGGCAATACTAGACAGAGCGGCAAAGGGACTAGTCTATTTTAGTTACTTAAAACCAACGGAGAAACCTATAGGGTATAGCTCCCTAGTGGACCTACCGGATCTTAGACTATGGCAGTAAAACTATACCTAATAACCACAGAACTCCGCCAGCCCTACCACCATTTTAGACATCCGTCCGCAGACAGACTATATAGGGTATTAGAGCACTCTGGCTATAATGTTAATAAATAGGCCATTAACCACCTCACTAAGTACTTCCCCTACTGCCAGAAACAGGGAAAATTACCTTGCAGGTTTAAGTTTATCTTACGACTATACTGGATCAACACCTACATTAGACCCCCTAATTATACTACCTATAACAGTAGCGCCCGCCTTAAATCTTCTATAACTGGCCTAATTAATGACCTACGATCTTCTATTATAATATTTAAAAAGTTAAACAGTTTCCTAAGTATCCCTAGTACTCTGTATATCTAAGACCTCCCGAATATCCACAGCAGATGTAGGATATTTAACTAGGGGACAGTCAAGTTCTAAGGTAGGGGAGGGGACGCAGGTAACAATTATAACGCGTTAACACGTCAGTCGCGACGACCTACTATAAAGACGTTAGTTCAGCTTACCGCCTGCCACCAAGCCAATAGCGTTTTTCTATCCCCGGGATAAAAAATCCTGATTGGTCCATTCAGCAATAGAGCCGGCAGAACTCTATACCGCCCCTAGAATTTAATAATGCACTAGCTATATAATAAGAACGGCACCAAGAGCCTTAATTGATTGCATGGATACAGAGCCGATTGTATAATGCAGAGCCTTAATTAAACGACTGCACAGAAGCCACGGTTAGTTAAAGAATTAAATCAAGCCAGAGCCTTGATACCAGCATATCGCCGCCATTAAAGTAAATCAATCGAATGTCGTCAGATTAGAGCCTTCAACCGGGCCGACCTTATTCCTTATTCGGACGACGAATGATCGCAGCACGACTGTTACTGCCATCCAAATTCAGTACTGCGTTAGCTGCACGACGAGAACAGACACCGCGGCAAGGAAGTGACCTATACAAAGAAGCAGCCACAACATCCGCAGCAGCCACAACAACTACAGCAACTTCAGCAATCTCAGCAGCTAAAGCCTCCAGAATTAACATAAATATGGTCAAGCTACAGGCTACCAAGTGGGCAGAGAGAGGAGAAGACGTTAAGGCAGGAATAAAGTGTAAAGATGTCGAGCCAGCAGCCAAGGCGCTAGTACTAAGCGAGCCAATAGCAATTTTCCATGCCGGGTATGGAAAATTGTGATTGGTTACTTTAGCCATTTAGCAGAATTTAGTGGAATTCGATAGGTGGAAAGTAGTGGAATTCGACAGGTGGAAAGTAGTGGAATTCAACAGGTGGAAAGTAGTGGAATTTGGCAGGCGGCGCGCTTAAGCACCGTTATAAAACTAAATGCCCCCAGTGTCTGAACAAGGTTTCGCAATGCAGTTGCACGCGATCACGTGAGCTAAGCGAGCTCAGGAAATCCACCAAATTCCACCTGTAGAATAGGAGAATAAAAGAAAAGCATCAATCAAAATCAGTTACCACCCATACTATTGCAATAGCATTACGTATCACCGGAAGTGATACCAACAGAAACAGATAAGTTATATTAAAGGAGTATTAATTATAATATTAAAGAATATAGAGGAATAGGCTGTAAACTAAAGAGAAATAATATAGATATTAGTACTAGCAAATAAAATAGTAGTGTTTAAATTAATATGGGATAGGTTTAAACCTAAGAACAAAAATAAGCTATAAGTTAACCTAAAGCACCTAGCGTATTACATATTGGTATAGATTATATATATAGATTATATATGCAATATATATAGAACACTAAAGGATAAATATTACAAGTATCTAATAAAAATATATTGGACAACAGAAGAAAAGCAATTTAGAAAGACTAAGTATATATATAGTTAGCACCTAGTAGAAGTTTAGGAGTTAGGAAACTTAATACTTTAACCTAGAAGATTCCTTATGGAAGAATGCCTAAAGTGATAATAGTAGTAGAAATGCACTAAGAGTATATATCTGTGATATATAGAAGACAAAAAGCAAACTAAGTATTGGCCTAAGGAGGACTAAGTATAGTTAAAATCTAGTAGCTAATAGTTAAGAAAAGCGGAGGCCTATAGGACTAGAGGAAGCTAGTAATAGAGCCTTAGACCCTTAAAGGAATTACAAAACAACACCTAAATTTATAAGTTAATTGGTAAGATTAGAAGTTTAAGGCGCTAGTAAATAGTAGAGTAATAAGAAATTATATATTACTAGCAGCAGTTAAAAGGATAGGACTACTATATAGATAAAAGGAGGCATTATTAATCTTAAAACAGGACCTATTTAAATAACTATTAAAAGAAGACAAGTTAAGATATCTTTTAATATCCTACCTTTAGGAAAGGATAAGGCGATACTAGGAATACCTTAGTTATAGGAATATAATCTAAAAATTAATTAGGTTATAGGTTAGGTTAATATTAGGGATACTTAACAATATAAGATATAATAAACTAAGATAGTATGGTACTAAGTCGGAGCGATATATAAAGAGACTAAGTAAGGCTTAAGTTATATACTAAAGAAATACTATAAATATAGCAAGGGGCTATAAAGCCTAAAAAGTAAAAAGCTATTAGGGTATATAGCATAGAACTATAAAATAGAATTAGAACCAGGAATAAGTTTAAAGTTGTTTCTAATTTATAAGCTAACTAAGGAGAAGTTAAGAGCACTTAAGGAGTTTATCTAAGAAAACCTATAAAAGGGGTATATTAGACCGTTACAGTTATTAGCAGAATATTTAGTACTATTTATACTAAAGAAAAACAGAAAACTTAGGCTATGTATTAACTATAGACAGTTAAACAGCATTATAAGAAAGGATAGGTATTCTTTACCCTTAATTAGTAAAATCTAAGACAGGGTTAGTAACGCGCAAATCTTTATAAGGATAGATCTGAGGTAGGCGTACTATTAGATTAGGATTAAGGAAGGCAATAAATAGAAGGTAGCCTTTAGGTTAAAAGAAGGACTATATAAGCTGTTAGTTATATAATTTAGACTTATAAACGTACTAGCAACGTTCTAGAAATAAATTAATAGTGTGTTAGAAGAATACCTTAATAAGTTTATTATAGTATACCTCAACGATATTATTATCTACTTAGTAAGTAAGGAAGAGTATAGAGAGTATGTTAAGTGGGTCTTAAAGAGACTATAAAAAGAAAAGATGCTAGTAGCAATTAAGAAATACAAGTTCTTTATAAGGAAGACCAATTTTATTAGATTTATTATTTGTTCTAACATCAGCAAAATATGGTACCCTTTCAATGGCCTCAATGGTTGGTGGTTAACGCAATTGGCGCGCAGTTGAGGTCATTTGGCAACTCGACCGACTAGCCTATGTCGTGTTTTTTTTAACACGCAGCCTGCGCGCAACCTGCCAGTAATCTGCGCATTTGGCAACCATAATTATATTTACCTCTTTTATACTAATAACATATTTTAAATAAATAAAAGCTACTTTAAAGCTATTTAT
>Ga0307507_10004028_pt1 | contig 26957 bp, 30 predicted proteins | sample 7_EM_MG_FD_207223 | JGI IMG/M metagenome (GOLD analysis project Ga0307507, IMG submission 207223) | Populus trichocarpa ectomycorrhiza microbial communities from riparian zone in the Pacific Northwest, United States - 7_EM | ecosystem: Host-associated > Plants > Roots > Unclassified | place...
GCTTGCCGGTCCCAGCCGGCCATGTGTGCGTATCCTACTATATACTATACCATCTAGGTATATCCCTTCCTCCTGTTGATATATAATGACTGACAAAGAAGAAGAAAAACTAACTAGTAACAAGATAGGAAAAGGCACAAAGGAAAGATATAGTGTGGTGGAGTGATCGCGGGTGAATTACAACAGAAAGCACTGATCTCCTTCCTTGCTACGCAGAGTGGGAACCTGGAATAGCGCTGCACCAAAGTTACCTAGTGAGTCTAAGCTGTAGCCAGGAATTGAAGCAATCTTGAACATTAACTGGGACGCGAAGTCGCAGGAAATGATACGATGCTCATTATGATAGCTTATGCGTAAGATTAGGCATGTAAGGCATTCTCAAATGTGAATGGTACCGTACCCCTTCACTCGGCTCTCCGTGGTGCTCCTTCTATTACATCATCCTCACTAACGGAGATACCACAGAACTATACGAAATATTCCTCAGCAGACTTGGAACCGAGGAATGACTGAACTGTCTTGACCAACTTTCATGGGGATTGATATTCGAACTTGTTCTCGTCTGGGATTAATGCAGCTTGAATCTCAAACTGGATACAGCTGCTGCTTGAGGCAGTGATTATATCATGCTCGTTGATCAGGTCTTGTGAGATTTGGTTTCAGTTATGAACTAGGGCCATGAGGGTAATGGAGTAACCTCATCGTGGGTTTAGGGCACAGCGGAGAAAATGGGTGTCTCTTGCCCTGCCATCCTTGTTATCGATTAAATCAGTGCCCAGCAACCGTTGCCACCTGCCACTTTCAAACATCGTCCTACCCCAACACAACAGGTTCCTGTGCGGCTCAAGGCACAGAATGAATTAAATGGTGCCTGCCAAGACATTTAGCGCACTTGCAAGTAGTGGTAGGATGGGGCTTTGTGCCTCTCTGGTTGATGACACTCCACCCGACACCAGCCAGCAATCGTCGACCTATCTCCCTCACAACGATGTGTACTCGAGCCTGAGTACTGGAAGAATAGGTTCCTGATGGGGTATGCGCATAATTCCTGTGGCGAGTTGGTGCAACGCGCCAGCCTCCCCCTCAATAAATCTTCCGTCGCGTCTTCCCGTTTCCTATTTGTAACCTCCACACCAGGGTATCCGAAAAAGAATGTTCGGTCTCGGTGACTGCCACCACCACCATTCTTCAAGACAATTAAAGAAAATTACTATCATCGCATGACCCAGGAAGAACTTGCCTTGGCTCCGATTGCCATCCCCGCCGTCACAAAGGCTCCTGTCGTGGGCGCCCTCTCTGGGGCTATTGCTGCTAGTACAGTTGCTACAACCACCACCGCTGCCATCACTGGTACATCCCCACGTGTCCTGAAGCGCTTGTTGACTGGGGGTGTTCCTCAAACTCCGAAGAAGCAAAAGCCCACTGACCCTACTGGACAGGCTTTCTTCCGGGGCCAGGATTCCGGCGAGGGGGTTTGCACTTGCGGCCGGATATGATTTACATAGGTGTGCTTTGGTGTTCCTTGTGGTGTGTGGAGGGAGGGCTGACTGGATGGCGCGCACGACACTACGATCATCCGACACGGAAAGGCTCTCGTGAACACCGATACTCAGCTGACGATCCTCGCCGGAACTCGCACGTCTCCTATTATGGATCGCTAATTGTTGGTAGATGGGAGACTCGCCTCCGGAAGTGGCCTTGTCTCCAAGAACTTTATCGACGTTGGTGCTAGAGTAATTGATGCTGATGTATACCCCCTCTTCATTCTGCTATTCAGGCAGTGAAATTAACCAGGGGAATAGTACCGCGGTCAATTCAAGGCTCTCCTCTTCAATCACAGTGATGCTGTCATGGAGGGCATCCGCGTCGCGCAGTTGATTTTCGAGAGGGTACTCCATCCTCCCCCCGGAACTGATTCATGAGATCGTCACGCTGGAGGTCGTCAAGGTCGATGAACTAGATGAAACGGCTTGGAGGGTAGTTGGTTCGGACGGACTAGTGTTGGCATCGCATAGACTTCCACTCTTCTTTAAACCCTATATCTCTATTCTTCCTTTGTTAATTCCACTCCCTTCATTGATTATCCCCTTGTGTCGCTTGCATCGCATAGCCGTTTGGTGAGGTGGTTTGGCTGCGTTGTGCTAAAATCACGGGCTATTTTAGATGTTTTCTTTTCCCTCTTCAGCATGGCTGGAGTTGTCTATTCAGTGGCTTAAAATCCCCAACCGGACAGGCTACCCACAATTCAATGACTCGCAGTATAGCGACAGAGTCTCCAATCATGCCCTCTCTGTAACATGCCATTAATCAATCTAGAATAGGAAACCAATACATATGGTGGGGAAACGGCACTATGAAGGCCTCGGGGCACGCAACATATTGATTCACGGTACATTGGATTTCGTATCTCACCTGGAGAGTTATCCTATCTCTTATGAGCCTAATAATTGGCAGAACTGCCGGAGCCCGACTTCAGCTTGGCGATGCAGGGATATAGAGAGGAGCGGTATCGTTTGTTGTCGAATATTTGGCCTAGGTTTCATACTGTGTACAGTGTTCTCAACTGTCCGAAGACCCGTAGCGCCCAATCGGGGGAAGCCAATCGGCTTGTACGAGACAGGACGGCAAAATGTAGTCAATTCTCTCGCAGAAGCCTCACGACTCGTCATTCTTAAGGACTGTGGGCTCGTGTAACGCCAGTTGGTATTGGCTGCATCTGAGGTTACCAGGGACAACTAAGGACTACATTATAAATCCTCTCCATATCACCGATTTATGCCCTCCCCGAGGGGTCTAAGAGACTCCTCGAATAACATATGAAGAAAGTGAATGTAACTAAATTAAAAAGGGGAGAAATTCGCCTCATCTTATATCGATAAATCATATTCAAGATCCCTGGATACCACTGGCAATCCTATGATAAATATCATCATAGTTTACTTTCTATTGTTGTATCTAGTACCCTCAAGCAGCGATGAGTTTGCAGCTTGACTTGTCTAGGAGTGATTTTTAAACAGCCCGGGTCAGTCTGGTGGAAATTATTTGTGGTTGCTAAAGCCCGATAGTGGCGTCAAAGCTGCCAGATGTCCAGGTAAAGCCACCAGCTACTCAGATGTTTCAATCTAGACTGCATGACCGCCCAATGCCAGTATATACTTAGGTGCAAGTAACTATACATGCTGAGGTATCAAGGAGAATCTGGACTATCATACCCATAGGTTTTCACGATTAATCACTCGGAAAATGAGAATAAATCAAGTTCTCTTATAGGTCGGTTAGGTGTTAGGTTAGCACTATGTACGGGCGGCTATATTCATAGGTATTGGGGTTGGATAATAGGTTTGAGTGATCTAGTATAGTAGTAAGGCTGGGTAATGAACTATTTCCTTATAATATTATTATACAAAAAAGTGAAAAAAAAATGAACCAATTATTTCTGGGGAACTCAAAGTCATAAGCCTTAAATCGAAAATTAAACAGCAGGGAAACGTTCCCACTTTAGGGTAGCGAAACTAACACTAGGGGATGTACTATAATGTCGTTGGGTGGCAGGAGACACCGATTTGCTGTGCTCCCATGGTTTTAAATATATTTTATTGTATCATATTCAGTTACACAATGTTTACGGCCTGTCTTAGGGTTAGAATTTTGCTGTGCCTGTAAATCCTAGCATCCGTCACGATATCGGTTGTGGCTCCCCCACCCCAGTTCTCATCATTTCTGCGAAAGGTTGATGAGGGGTTTATGTATTCGGTCGTTAGATGTTACTACATTATTGTCTTTTATAGTAGAGTGGTTAGTATTTCCACTTGTTAGCTAACTCTGAGCGCGGCCGGCCGGGATTTTCAATTCTCAATCAAAGATATTTTTTCGCCTTGTGCCCTCCTACCCCACCACCACCGGAACGAGTTACAATACTGCAATTGTTGTCTATCAGCTACCTAGTAACTTCAGAGGCACTTTTTATGCTGTGCATTGACTTCCATAATAGGTCAACTACTCACGGGGAATCTAAGTTTGGTGCAAATGGTATTCGGTTTTGGCCCTCATTAAGGTAAAAACTGGCCAAAATCCGAGGCCCGTTACACTATTCTTAGTTTACACGCAACTATATCGTTCTCTTAATATTTTACAACCAAAGAGCTAACCCTTCCGGCCTATCTCACTAGGAATAGCCAACGAGCTGCTCCTAGTAGACTCGTACACTGGCGGAATTGAGCACATAGTGCTGCGCCTCCTCTACGTTAGCTTAATCTCGCGATCCCTGCGCAAAATCGCAGTATGGCCATCCGGTAGTGACTGCGAAAACAAAGGGTAGCTCTCCCTTCCCATAATCTCTTCCTTCCTTATCACCCCCTCCCTACTCATCACTCCTTTCGTACCCATCACCCCGCTGGTCCCGGTTCCGTCCATGTTGTGCTTTCCCATTGTGGATAGGGCGGCACCGACCTCTCGGGTGGGGTGTATGCGGGATTCGGCATTGGGGTCCCGGCGCCCGGTGTGCGTTGTTGTTCTGAATCATGGAGATAATCTTTGAGGCTGAGCAGTCGTTTCTCCCGCTGAATAATCTTTTTGTTTTAACAATATATCGAAGGGCAATTCTCTTGGTCGTATCTGCGGTCCACTGTCTCTCATCTTCTCCGACGAGACGGCCTTCGAACTACCGTAGTGCTTTGTAAGCCGACATCCTAACCAGCCCTTCAACGGAGACAGTGTTCCCAAGCGCCCAGTCCGTCCGTCTTTAGCCTAGGACGGGACGGACGCCAAGTTTGAGACCTTTGGACGGGACGGACGGCCGGGCCCTATTGGTGTCTTAGTTTATGTGTCATTTTCGAATTTCATGAGCATTAGGTGGGTGTTATTAAGATGTGAAACATTTTTATTCTAATGTAGAAAAGCTTTGGCTCTACTATTATGTATCAAATTACGGACTCTGCTTTATCGCTAGGATTTCTCAAAATGGTTAATCTTCGTCTTTCGGGTCTGTGTTTATTCACCGAGCCAGAGGTGTGGAGCGACCACGCAGTCTATAGTCGATGGGTTAGGCGATATGGGTGACGACAGGGCCGAGACGGTAGGGATGGGGGGATGCGGGTAGGAGCCAGGGCCTACAAGGGACGCACATCCTTACTCAGGACGGTAGGTAACCTACAGGTCACGCTCAACGAGGAAGCACCCTTAGCGAGGTTTGGTAAATATTTGTGTGCAGCATATCATAGTTTTAGTTGATTTGTAAACATACAGAAATTTGGTGTTAAGCCTCGCTGAGCGCTTACCTGGTCTACTGTTCTCCTGTGTCATCTTATCAATTTGTATATAGATACCGATTGTAGGTTGTTTCAAAGAAGAGGAGAGTGTATCAAAGATTGACAATGCTCGGTGACTTGCCCTTCAATAATTTGGGCGTGAACGAAACTCTTAAGTACAGAAAATAATAGCTACTCATGTGCAGGGATCATGTCATGTCCCTTAATTTTCAGGCCATTCTCTTACCCCGCTTACCCCTTATACCCTGCTCTTCTTCTCCTCTTTGGTACATGTCCTACCCCACTTCTCGCTCCTATCACCGAGCTTAACGTAATTTACGGGGGAACGGCTCATCACACGGATCCAGAACAGCCCTGATGGTGCAATCTGGAGCATTGCATGAGGGAGGTCCTAGCACCTTTTTCCACGGATAAACCCTTCAATTGAAATCTTTAACACATTCTAAGAACGGAAAGCCATCTGCACTAAGAAGAAAAACCATTATGAACCCAGGAACTGTGAAAATAATTTTCGCAACTTTCAAATTACCGTTTCCCCCGTACAGGAATCCTCGCTACAACCCCTCACCCACTCATGTCCCCAAATATATCTCCCGATACCTCCAATGGTTCTATCGCCTCCCACAGCTCCTCAGCCTCATTGATGCCCATTAACCCATCAGTATCCCCTAGTACATTCTCGCGCTCGGCTACCTCTCCTGCGTCTGTAGCCTCTTGTGTCCGCCCTGTTTGGGTTTTTTGGCTGGCACCAGGTGATCGGGATTGCTTGTTCGCCTTGTGGGCTGCTTTAGCAGCATCAACCCACTACTGCTCATCCCGTAACTGGATTACGGTTTCAGAAGTGACAACTGTCAGTTCTGGAGCTTCGGGCGGTCGGAGGTTTTTCCTTTGTTTTCTTTTCAACTAATGGGCGATAGTAGCAGTGGGCCTCCTCCTCATCTAATTTGTCCGCTAGGGTCGGTTGAAATTCTTCCGATAGGCCAGGGAGAAGGGCTTTGAGTTTCAGGGGGAAGGGGGTCTTCCGAATAACGAGGGAGAATGCTGTTCGGGTAACTCTACTAACAGTGCTGGGAGTTGTAGGGATTGGGAGGGTTGCCATAGCCAAGGTCTTCGAATGTGAGACATTCGCCTGCTTTCGCTTCATCACCCCCCAAAACTCGCTGAGGATCTTAGGGAATGATTCCTACTGCTTTCCAGGCACTCCTTATATTTTTTCAAGTGTGAAGGTAAGTCTCCGAGTGAGCATCAGTACGCTGTATCACGTGTGATTAACTAGTAAAAGTCTAGAGGAGAGTTGATATAATATGTAGGGTAACAATTCACCCTTATTCATCCCTAGATGCCCATTTCTTATAAACTCATCCAGTCCATTACTATAGTGCTTCTGTAATGGACTAAATAAACCTACCACCAGTGGCGGAACAAGGTGAGTAGAATGTGCAGAAAGGCACAACGGGATAATTTTTGCATTAAGGCAATAGTTGAAAAACTCCCATTTAAATTGGGAGACATGCGTGTCCAAAATTAAGAAGCGATACACCCCCCCCCGAGTACTACAATATTCCTCTTAGTATTTTGAAATATAAGATGAATATTTTTTTGCTATAAGCCTACCTCTCCCTTGTTTGGACATCAGAAAGTTCCTTAAGGCAGTGTAACTGTTACGATTCTCTCCTCTCCGGGTGATACTGGTAGTAGGTAACAGTTCTCTAGTGACGATCACTTTTCGTACATGACTAACTACTGTGATAAATGAGTGAGTTGACTCCTATCTAGTGGTGGCCATGGCTAGGCTTATGTCAAGACGCTCTCGTGTTGGCTCTCGGAAGTATGATGGATAAAGATCTTCTATTGAAAGTCTAGTGTAAGAAAGGACTTAGATGGTTGTGTGAGTAAAACCAAATCCCAAGCCTTTTTTTTTTTCTTTAATCTTCTATCATACGTTCCTTGTTTTTAGGTACAATAACGTTGATTCAGTGCTAGCAATTGAAAGAACAAAACCTATAAATCAAAACTTGGAACAAGAGAAACCAACAGAACTGAAGTTCTCCCCGATCTCAACGGTAACCGCAGCAACCACTTGCCGAATCTTTCAAATAAAAATAAGAATTATGGGAAAAATAACAAGAAAACCAAAACTTCTTTCGGCTATTGCCAATTTGTTCTATGTGTCATGATAGGTGTGAGAGTTCATCTTTAAGGGTAGGGGGTGTCGGTACCTGAGAGAGGGGAAAGGTTGAGAAGGATTTCCGGGGTACACCCAGTCTTTGCCGCGAGGATGGACTGGCTTGAAGCCTGGAGGGGGGCGTTGTAGAAGCAGAGTGGGGAAATAGGGTCAATATACGTGACTTCTGTTATCAGGCGGTCCTTGTGGCGAAGGTGGGTACTGCATTTGAGGGTGGCATGCTAGAGGTTTTCCGCGGGTAGATGGTATCTGGAGAAGGTGTTTGGTTCGTCTTGATCGAGCACGGAACAGTGGGGGGCTAGATACCTTTTCCCCGCATGCATTTGGTAGATCCTGCCAACCACAAACTTTCCCAGGCCCATAATGGGAGGTGGGGAGAAGCTGGGAGAATGGGTGCAGTAGGGGGGTTTGGGGTGTGGAGTCGTCCACTCTACAAGAAGCATGGCTTTGTCTCTCCTTCGGAGGACGATAAAGGTGGGTCGCATGAGCGGGGCAGGTGGGATATGCATACTGGTGGGGGGGATGCGGATAGAGTATTAGTGGGAATCGAGACAGCCGTTCTTGGAGAGGAAGGGGCAAGTTGGCTAACTCGTTGACCGGGAGATATTTCCTGAGTGAGGGGGATGGGACAACAGTGCGCCAATCCAGTAGGATGTACCAGGATGAGATGTCTTTTGTAAGGTGGCTGGAGGAGTCTTGGGCCCTGTAATTGTAGAGAGAGAGGAAGGAGTGGGGTAGGCTTGTGGCAGTGGGATTGGAGGTGGGCGGGGCGCTCGGAATCCGCAGTGGCACAAGGTGCCTCTTGTGCCTGTATTATGGAGCAATTGGGGGGAGATATGCTTCCTGGGTGTGGATCGAAGGGGGTGGGGAGAATAATGAGTTGGTGGACACCCTCTGAACTCGGTTGCAGAGGCCAGACATTCCCATGATGGAGTCGAAGTTGGGGGTGAACAAAATGGCCCTGTCAGTGAGAAGAGGGAGGCAGAGGCACTGTGTGATGTGGTGCGATAGAAAGGGTCAAAGGCCTGCCCCAGGTGATAAGAGGCGCCTAACAAAAGAAAAGGCGGTATTGCCTAGCGACAGCTAGTGGTTGAAGTAGTGTAAGAAGTTGAGGGAGAGGGACAGGCAATAACCGAGCCATCTTAGAACAGCGCAGGAGTGAAAGAGGGATCCGTCCAGTGAAAATGGGGGCCTGAGCGTGCGGTGATCCCGAGATAGGGGTACGCCAGTGGATGAGTTTGGTTTACGGGACAGAGAAACCGACACCTATTTCTCTGCCTTTTTCTGAGATTATGGTGAAGAGTCTCGGGAGGCGGTTAAGGTTTCCTCTATGAGAGTCGGAGGGAATGGTAAAACAGAACTAGTCAACATAGGAGAGCATGACCTGTCTCCGGACTAACATGTGGGGTCGGGCAACCTAAATAAGCAACAGGAGGGGCAAAATGATGAAGCCCAGGGGGTACATACCGACACCTGGACTGTAAGGTCAGGTGCCCCTTGGAAATCCAGGGTGTATGTTGTTTCAGAGAGGAAGAAGGAGATCGGGTCAACAAGGTAGGAGAGAATGCACTTGGCGAGGAGGGAGGCCATCAGTGAACACGCATCGATATTGTTGAAGAAAACTTTCATGTTGTGGCAAATGGTGGAGAACCTAAGCCTTGGTTCCTGGAGGGTCCTGAGCTCATGCGTGAGGGTCAGGCAGCGGTCCAAGTCGCTGAGCCCGGAGAGGGAACCCCATCAGTTGAGGTTGAGGAGCCCTCTCAAGCGGGCTAGGCCCAAGAGCCAGACACTCATGACCAGTTCCAGGTATTTTGATATCGTGTTGGGGAGGAGGATGATTCAAATAGAACAGCGGGAGTGGTAGGATGGCTTTTGGGGCTGGTACAAGATGAGGCTGTTTGCCTTCTTTAGGGAGGGGGGGTGGTAGTTAAAGGAAAGAATGGAGAAAAGGAGGTGGAGGAGGAATTCGGGATTGAGGGTATTGAGGTTCCTCTAAAATAGATAGGGAACGCTGTCAGGGCCGCAGGCGGAGCGGGCGGAGGACTTGGGGAGCGTATAAGTAATATCTCCATTTTGTTAGAGGTTGGACAGTGCGATGGCGCGAGAGGCGGCCTCTCGAGAGGGGAGGATCCTTTGGGGTAAAAAGGTGGTGAAGAAGTGCCTTATTGATGGAAACTGGGGCGGAGGTTCCTGGCAGGGAGGGCAATCGTGGCATTTTGCTAGGGGGGACGAACCTTTTTCGCCGTCTAGCTCTTTTTGCCTGAGATTTTTTCGGCAAGCAAATCCGCTGAGTAGGCCGCTTTTGCTCCTTTGGTGGCTGTAAAATGGCCTTTCCTGGATTGTCAGAACAGGGAGAGGGAGGGCGGGTCTCGCCCTTTTCTGGACGTGCCCATGGTTCTGGAGAATTGCTTGCACAGCGTGGTTAGCAGAGCGGACCACCAAGGCTTAGACCTTACAGACGGGCAGGAGCAAGGGGCTCAGGTTTCAATTGTAGTGGTCAGGATGGTAAGAGATGAGTCAAACCATGTGTCCACCTGCATAGGTAAAGGGTGAACTCAGGGGGGCTGGATCTGGCAGCCAGTAAAGGTGTCACTGATCGTGGGCAGGTCGCCGTCCTGCTATAGAGTTCAAGGGGGGGCCGATTTGGGGGCTGGGCTTAGAAGGGGGAGGAGGATCTGAACGTGATGGGATCTTGGGAATTGAAGAGAGGAAGTTTCCCCGGATCCAAATCCGGGGAGGATGATAGGGTTAGCGACGGGTGATAATGTTCGCACTAGGGCTATGCGAGCTGGTATAAAAAACTCCAGTGTCTGTGCCGGCCATGTTGCAATGGGTGAAACCCTGGTAGCAGGCTAGAGGGAAGTCCGGGGCAGATTCCCATTACTCGACGGAGGAGAGAATAGTGAAGGGGTCTGCCCCAGGGTTGTGGAAGTGGAAGGCGCCAGCCACCAGTTAAGGGACGTTCAAGGCAGGGAAAGCCTCTTCAGGGGACACAGAGCTGGGGAGTGGTCCCAGGGGTGGTGCGGAGACGTTATATATTCTCAACTGGGGGAAAGAGGAGTCCAATGATCCTTGTGGTATAAAAATGTCAAGGGCGATAAAGGCTTTAGTGTCTTGGGGAAAAAACAGTACAACCTAAAAAAAGAATGAACATTGTTGGGAAAGCTAACAAGGCACTCTGTGCTGGAAGATAGGAGGGGTGAAGCACTTGAATCCAGACAAAGAGAGTATAAAGCCTATGGAAGAATCAGGTTCTTGCTGAAGCACAATGTCAACCGTGAGGGGCTCCGTGAGGGAGTTGAATAGGGAAAGAAACACATTCCAGCTACTCAGGCGGTTGGGTTGAATGAGGGTGAGAGAAGCCGCCGGTACCTGCCTGGGGCAAGGTAAGGCCTTTGGGCCTTTATTCATTTCAGGGACACACCCAGGCACATCAGCAAAAATAATACTGTGCACCAGGGGCGCCCCATGCGTAGGGCGCATCTAGCGCACATAACGTCAATCGCGAATCAGGACACAACATCAATCTAATATTCCATCCTGATTTTGCGTCAACCGACGTGCCACGCCCTGACGCTATCCTGACACAGACCCTACGTTCTCTGCGCCCAGGATACACCTGGTCCTCTGCTCTTGCGTCCAGAACACCTGGGATTCTCAGTTGCTGTACCAGGGCGACGCCTGATCCTCCGCCCCTCGATCCTGATCACCACTGATCCGGGTGTCTTCTCTCCTGACGTCCCATCTGTATCTTCCCCGCCTGGGCTTTGCTCGTTCCGACGCCTCACATCAGAATGTCATGATCCTGAGCTCTCTTGTCCTGGTATCTCCCTTCTTTGGCTTCTACCTCCAGACAGTCCCTGCCGGCGCACCATTATCCTGATTTCACCCTCTTTACATACTGTGTGTCCTGATCGTGGCTTGACTATTTCTATTCTATCTGTACGCTCCTACGTATTATCTAGATGACCTCATTATGCCTCCCAAACGCCTGGGGAACTATCTCAACTCCACCTGACACAATCCCAATATTACACACACTCTATCCACTTCTTTCCCAGGTCACCCTGTGAAGTTTACTATAAGATCGCCCAGACGGCCCTGTGGCGTGTCCCTTTAATTGATTCTACTACTAGTACTCCGAACGCCCGGATTACCCTTTATGTTCTCATATCAACACATCGCGGTCAAACAAATAGTATTACTTAATTAAGCTATGTGACACATACGCCACATATTTGACACAGCATTTCTTAATTACCCTGACCAACGCTCCCATTGCCCTCCTGTTTCACATCCCCACGCTCACTAGCACTTGTCTCCTCTTGTGCCGGCTCTATTCCGTCAAGGCTTAGTGAGAGGCGTCGTGACGGAGTAGAACTCACAGTCCTGTCCAACAATTGTTCCCTGGTCACCTCCGGTGAACCATCTGCGCTCAGCATAGACGAATCGAGAAATTCACGAACCGGGGCAGCAGGCATCTGGAGGAAATCAAAAGACAAATCAGGATCCTCCCAATAGTTTTGACTATCCTGGTGCCCCACTGGTGTCCTAATAGGCCGGCTGCTCACAGCTTGAATTCGGTGGGCTCGCTGTGGCGTAGCCTGGCTGGATGTTTGACTCTGGAGCTTGGCGGCTACCCCAACCCAATCGCAGGGACTTTGGCTTTGGTGGGATGGGCGTCGCGTAGTCTGGCTGGATGCCTGGCTCCGCAGCTCAGCGGCTACCGCTGCCCAATCGTCTGTATACCCTTCACGGCAGTCTCGTTGCACCCCGTGCTCCTGCTTCATCTTTGCCCCAATGGTCTCGCGAATCTTGTCCAGAATTATCGCCTGTACCCAGTCTGTGCAATTGGCCCACGTCTCAGTTTGCCAGGCAAAAAGGTCTTTAGAGGTTCAGATCATGTTAGCGTCCTGGAGAATGTGAGGTGGGTTTGGGGTCTGGCTGACCTCCTACTGCGTCAGGCTTGAAATCGCCTCATTCCTTATATACTCCTGTTTGCCATGCTCGTAGGGTATGACAGAGGATTGCACACGTTAAGCAAAGCACCATGCCCTTGATACGCCGAAGAAGATCGGCTTTAACAATCCCACAAACTTTCCGGCCTAGGAAGTACTTACCCTATATGGCTTCGGGAATCTGGGGCCCCCCAAATCGAAATGTCAATTTCTCAGCCGAGTGTAATACCTCTTAGTTATTAGAAGAATGTTCTGCAACTAACAGGCACCAACTTCATAAGGGTTTAGGGAGCACATAAATCTATCCTTTTGCAGCAGGTGCTCCACCGTGCGCGCCATCGCCGTGGAATCTTCCGGGAGATCATATAATTTTCCGATCTCATCTTTAACATGGGAAACAAACCGTGATCATACCCCAGAGTGTTTCTTCCGTATCTTTCAGAATTAGTAATATACCCAGGTTCAAGGGGGCGTCCTCCCTGTGTATCTGTGTCTACTTATTATCATTATGTTTTCCTCCGACGCTTACATATTTCCTGCATCAGCTTTATAATCAAGCGCCTTAAGCCAAGCACTCTCTACTTCATACCGCAAAGTAATTGGGCCTGGGAGTGGGTAAACAAACAGGGTGTACCAGAGAATGAGAGCTGAGGCCTGCGTTACTACAGCCGCCTCTACTGCTCTCGCTGTATTTCGCCCTGACTGGGTACCTGGCCAGATTTCCTCAAAGTGTTGGATACGCGATTCGCAGGCTGGACTTGAACTTCTAACTCCTGACGTAGTGGCACTGTGCGTCTCCAGTGGGGATGAATATCGGGCTACACTGGATGACGGGAGCAGTGGCAGAGTATACCCTCTACCGGGCGTTATACGTACTCGAGATGCTGCCGTCCGCCTAACGAGTGCTACCTCCTATGAGCCTGAGGTGGTCGAAACTCGCACAGTTATTACCCGCCTGTTTCTTTCTTCATTGGCCGTTCGTGACCGGTGACACAGCCCTGCTCCACTCGCATCTGGAATTTCATTGTCTTCCGCGTCTGGCTCAGTGTCCAATTCACGCTGATCCAATATGCCAGAGTCTTCGTACTCATCACTCCTATCATCGCTTATACGAACTGTTTCTGTTGGTAGTTGTACCTCAGGGTCCGACTCAATATCGGTATCCGTCGTGCTCTCTATCGTCCTTCTCCAGGAGCGCTTTGGGGGTCTTTCGAGTACTCCGGTTGCGTTTGGTTGAGTTGGGCGCCAATGCGATGGCTACTGATTCGGCAGTGTCCACGGCGAGCTGCCGGATTAGTTTTGTTGCCTTGCGAGCTGGATTACGCTGATCGTATGCCATTGGGAACGACTTGGCGTCTATCTGGGTTCAGATTTCCTACTCGGTGGGTTGGCTGGCTGAATGAATTAGCTTGCGGTTGGCGATCCATGGTGGAATGCTGAACAGTTGATCAACCTTAGGCAAAATGGGAATTAGGACGTAGAACACTGGAATGTATCTTTCATGTCGGGAAGATGAGAAATCTGTGGTTATGTTCAATGGACGCGTCAGGTCTTATACGGTAGGACTTAGAGGGGGGGTTGGGAGAATCACACACTATGACTCGGTATTGAAAGAAAATATTCGCCTCTACAAAGGGCTTTTCTGCTTGTTTAACATTATAGTCATGATCTCGACGTTCTCAGGTATCATGGTCGTCCCGACTCTAGTTGAACAGGTTCGGCGAGATGGGCCTGGCCAATGTAGAAGGCTAAGCAAAATCTAGCCTCAACCAGTATCGGTTAGCGACAATAATTCTAGCAAGACACGCGCCACGCCTAAACCAGATTAGGATTATCGAACCTCATCTCCTAACGTGGAATCAACCCCCCTGAACGTCTAGAATTCTGTATTCATGCCCTGCGCTCATATGTTTGACTAGTTTAGTCCGCCGACGCCAGCCCAGTTGAGGACAGAATGTGCGGCGACCTGGATCTAGGAAAAGAAGTTTGGTATCTTAACGCAAGGAGGCGTAACGACTAGCAATATAGGATACGAGAAAGTGAAGCAAGGGCGCCCAATAATATGTTTACTATCACAAACCATCTAACGTACCACAAACTGGGAATTCTAACTAAAGCAAAATGAGATCTAGGGAAAAAAGAAAAAGAAAGAAAAAGAGTACCCAAGAAACTAGGAAATCCCAAATTATTTTCGTCCAGCCCTGGGTCGTTTTGAACGGTGTCGTTGGGGCGATGGCGATTTGGTGTTGTTTAGGGCACTGCTCAAACGGGACGTGGTAGAGGTTCTGGGTGCCGGGGGTGTCATGGGGGCTGCTGGTTCTGTCGAGGCTGGGAGCGTGGTGGGCGGCGGTTTAGTTCAGCGAGCTGTTGTTCTTTTCCTCTCACAGAAGTTGTGTGAACTTGCCCATCAATCGGAGCAATGGCGGGGGAGGCTGGACATTCATCGCGGATTAGGGGCAGGCTGGTAGGAGGGCTGTCCTGGGCGCCATCATGTTCTGAACGCAGCGCGGCTGCCCGTTCAATGGTGCGAGCTGCTTGTTCGGTTTCTCTCAATGGAGTTCTCTGAACCAGCACATGAATCGGAGCAATGGCGGGGGAGACTGGACGTTGATCATAAAATCCGGGTAGGCTAGAAGGAGGGGTCTCCTGGGCACCATTGAGTCCCGAACGCAGCACAGCTGCCAGCCCAGTATCTTTAATGTAGTCTGCCCTCCAGGGCATCTCCCGTTGAACCATTCTGACGTCTTGAAGTTTCGTTTGCGGAGATGGCGCAGAAAGCCTTGAGGCCGACGCTTCAGAGAGCGGAGGGAATGGATTATCGCTCTGGGCGTTGTCGATTTCTCGTGGGGTAGCCCTCCGTCGTGTCTAGGGGCCTGGGGCTCCCAATGCCTCATCCTACATCGTCCATCAGCCATCGTGTTTTGATCTTCATGTTAACGTTAGGTGTCGATACTTATGTAGTCCAAACGAATCCCCCCCCGTCTGGCTCAGCCTCCTGTTCCCCCTCGCTCTCGGTCTCTAGCCATTCCTCCTCCTCCTCCTCCTCATCCTCATCCTCATCTGCTTGTATTAACACCACACCATCTTGACAAACGTTGTGATTGAGAAACTGATATCTGCCTTTGGCAGGCTCAGGGGTCTGGGCTCTATCCGCGCTATTCTTGCGACGTGACTTGACGACCAAGAGATCGCGGGGATCTTGGCCATGGTTTGCCACGAGCCACGCTAGAATGGCATCATTGCTATGGAGCAAGATGAGCTCTGGCAGGGGGTGAGGTTTTTCGGGCTCTTAACGTAGCCTGACGGCACTCTCACCAGTCCCCCTGATCCGATATTGTGTGCCTTCGATTTCCTCCTCCCCCCGCTGCCCTCTAACAACCCCAACCTGATTTTTCATGCTCCGTGTTGTCAACACACCCCATGCGATTCACCCCTCGAGTCGCTCGCACACCAGCGATGGTCGAGGAATGAATGTCCCACTTCTGGAGCTCCCTGTTCAGCGAACGATATAGATTCTTACTGCCCGTGGGCAACTGGTTGACGATTGAGACTCTGTCTAAATAAGTTAGTGCGAGCCTGACTGGAGCTAGATGGGAATAATCACCTACTGGGAGATTCAGCGAGGTCTCTACCACCAGCGCGCTCTGTGTGCCGACACAGGTTGGACATCTGGAGTTTCCTAGCCGAATATTTAACTAGCCTCCTGAGGCGACGGGTGCGTTCCACGACGTCATCTGGGTGGTGGTTTGTCTTAATGTGGGTGACGCCATCCCGCACAGGAGGAAAGGCGCAAGAAAGGACAGTGATTGCTTCCACTTGGGTGTCTGTCAAGTGGCCGGGGTCACGGTTGCGGGCTGTGATATAGGCCTGGAGCTGCACCCGTCAATTGAAGTAGGCACGAGATGTGAGGCCGGGATCGAAGAACCCGCACCACGAATTAGCGTACGCAATGTCGTCATACGCCTTCCGAATTTGTGCTCAATTGTGAGTGTGACAGATTCTGATACCTTGGTCGGAGTTTTATTTGACCAACCCAGTGCCCGCGCTCTGCCAGTTGTCTGTTTACAAGAAAGTTCGTTGTAAGCGCTAAATCCTGCAATCTGAATCTGGTGCTTTCCGTGATTACTTACACTGTCGCCTTAGTGGGGCAACGGGCGACAATACGCGGCAGGGTCCTTCATCGATTCCCGCTGTCAGCGTCCATCCTGTGAATGCTGCGCAGCAGGGTGTCCAAGGCAAATCGAAACCTCAAAATTGCTAACGAATATATAGATATAGTTGACTTGCTTTCCCGTCGTTAACAGCTGTTTCCGTGAGCTCGAAGGTCCCCTGGGAACTTGTGCGATGTTTACATAGAATAGAACTCAATGAAATAGATGAGAACAATTATTGATACGTTAACTAAGAGACAACGATCTTGAAGGGAGGTTGACGTAGGTAGGTCGGAATCTGGCGCCATATGTGGGGTGAAGAGCGAAGAAGAATGTATGTAGAGTGGGAACGCCAAAGTGGAAGGAGGGGTAGGAGAGGTCCTTATATACACCTCGTCGATGCCGGGTGTATATTGCTTCACGGTTATCCCTGGGGGGGTGTACCTTACGAGCAAAGAACGCGAAGTAGAGTGTGCCAGTACAACCAGGTCGCACACTTAAGTAGATACCTGTATCCTGGGCCAGATGAACTAGCCACATTGCGGATCTACGAATTGTGATGGATAACGATACAGAACATAGACAATCAGATGATCCTAAACACTTCTGAGTCTCAGACATTTCCACTGCGTGTGTTGAAATAAGGTTTTAAGCCTCCCAAGGAAAGAGATGCCAAGAGGCGTAAGGCACGCGACGTCTCTTGGCGTCTGCCAAGGCAACATCGACATCACTGGAATTTTTCGTCTATCAAGGGCAAGACCACCCATCAGCGATTCCCGACGAACATGACCTGATCAGATAGAGATTTTCCGGCAGCCAGGGAGGCAGGCAGGCTATAAGAAATATATTCGAAACCCCTAAGAACTCTAATGCTAAATAAGATCAGTAATACACTATATGTCAAGGTAGAATCAGCGAACGATAGACGCGGCGTCAAATACAACTGTCCGAGTCTCGAACAGTATCTCTTTGGCTTATGCTCGTGACCATCCTCGTCATCGAAGGAAGCACTGCCCTTCCGTACCTCCTCGCTTTCCAAAAATTGCCTAACCATGGAAGCCAAACAAAATGTTTTGGACTTACGCTCAACACAATTTTCGTCGTCGAACAGGCCGGTGCGGTACCGTGTCATGTCGCCTTGAGCAGGATGCCTCTCTTGACTGCTGGATGATGACATCCCAACGGTGCCCTCGCGTCCATCCCCGGCGCCGAGGAGATCCCATCACTGGCCGGATAATGCTACAAGAAAGGAGACAGAGTCATCCCCCTCTTGCGGTGCACTTGCTTTATTAGCCGGCCCGGCATTAGCTCTGCACTACGGTCATCTGGCCTCCGGATCAACTGAACCTCCACGCAATTGGTCTCGTGCTATCGCTTCATTGGCCCAATTGGCCACAGAGCCTGGTACAAGCTAGTTGTGCCCCCAGAACGCGGGGGTGGGTTTCTACTTATGTTATTCGGACAATGACGATAGATTAAGAGATCAAGCGGGTCTTCAAGAACTGGATTCGACAGGAGCCAGACCGTTACCGCTTCATCGTCATCGATGAAGACATAATTGATCCACGAGAGCGATGTGTTGGGATAGTCTTATAGGAGTTTGATGTCCTTCGCCTGTAGCGCCAAGTATGTATGAAATCGTCTCATGTCGGATTGATCGCGTAATCATCGCTGACAGTCCACAGATGTCATAGGAATCCAACTCAGGAAACTGGACCGCTTTGCCAGGGCGCCAATTGAGCCGGTGATAATTAGAGTAGTCTGGGAAGCTATCAGCCGCGTGATGGATCCAAACAATACAGACTGCGCGTTGACATTCACGCAGAGTGCTCCAATCTACACTCCTTAGTCAGTAAGTGAAAAACCCAAACACGCGGATTATTTAGAAAAAGACTCACCTGTTGGTGCCCGGCGATTTGGCGGGAGATAAGGTATGATTGGTGCCCGTGCAGGGCTGTCAGGTGGGCTGTTAGGTGGGCTGTTTGCTGTGCTATTCGCTGGGCTGTGTGCTGGACTGTTTGCTGGGCTGTTTGCTGGGCTGTTAGCTGGACTGTAGGCTGGACGGTTTGCTTGGCTGCTGCCTGAGCTGCTGCCTGCGCTGCTGAGTGGGGTATCGAGTAGGATTGGTGCTTGCGGCGAGGCAGCCACTGGGGGAGCGTTTGGTGGAGCAGGTATACCTTGTCCTTGCATCAGGTGACCAGCTTGAGCCAAATGTCTTTGCGCTTGCAGTTGGTCAATCGGTGGTTGAGGTTGACCCGGCGGGACACCTGGAGCGACTTGTGCTTGGGCCGGAACGACAGGAACGACTTGTCCTTGCGTTTGTGGTTGAGGTTTACCCGTAACGACACCTGCAGCGACTTGTGCTCGCGCCGGAACCATCGGAAGAACTTGTCCTTGCCCGTGCAGTTGAAGTTGACCGGAAAGGCCACCCGGACCGACTTGAACTCGCACCAGAACGAGAGGAACGACGTGGCCTTGCGCTTCCGGGCGAGGTTGATCCGGAACGACACCTGCAGCGACTTGTCCTGGCGCAGGAACTATACGAACGAGTTGTCCTTGCGCTTGCAGTTCAGGTTCACCAGGAACGACACCAGGAACGACATGTGGTTGAGGGGGAACCGCATGTGGAATGCCTTGCCCTTACGCTTGCGGTTGGTTAATCGCCAGGAGCGTGTTTTTCTAACAGGAGCTGGGTTCAGATCAGCCGTAGCAGGAGTCTATTGAATTGGGGGACCCAGAGGTTGTAGCAGCTGGGGAACAATCACCTCTGCAGTGGGGACTCCTGCCTGGCCCAGTGTAGGTGCAGGGTGGCCCTTAGCCACAACCTCAAGCTGCATGTTGATGGTGGTTGTCAACATACTCATCCAGTTTTTAACTAGTGGAACGTTTACCTCATCGGCCTCCCACATACGAGCCACGTTATTTGCCGCTGATTCTCTGGCGCGCGGATCGCACACATGCCGCGATCTCCGCATTCTTGCGACGATTTGCTGGAATTCTCAAATAGCAAAATTAGCGAGTGGCGTAAAGTTCCCTGCTACCAGCGGATCTTTGAGAAGTCGCCGCCATTTATTATACACCACCGCGCCTGCATTATTAGCTGCAAAGCCCAATGCTATCTTGTAGTGAGTAATTGACTGACCCACAGGATTACCGCCTGTTGCGCTGATTACCCCTAGGAGAGCATTAGGCGGAAGTTGGTAAGTCTGCCCCGCCGGAGCCTGCTGTCCACCTGGATTATTCATGTAGACGTATCGTATGTGGATGCTATTGTGGGCCATATTGGTTGATTCTTGGTGTATCTAGATGAGAGTATTGGAACTAGTGGGCTGAATATGGTGGCAGTTGTGGACGTTGTGAATGTGAGATGCTTTTTGGTATGAAGTCCCTTCTATCGCGCTCTGTCCACTATATATATACAACTCGCAGACCTTCTATGGAGTTTGAAAGAATCAGGGTGTGTTTTCGAGATTGGCTAAAAATAGGTAAAACCAGACACCCAATGACAGGACTCTGCCATTGTCCGATTCAACTATAATACTGGATGATACGTGCATTTGCTCAGGAACGGCTCGGGTCTTGAAAGAAACTATAGCTGACGCCACATGACACCTACACTAAACCCCATGGACGACTAGTTTCTCTTCAAAGAGTCTGCGCTCCTTGACCCTGCATTTGAACCACAGGCGTTGGGCTCAAGACTAATCATTGGGGTACAAGTACTCTCGAATCGAAGCATAACTCACGATATAGACTAAGCTGACTCCCACCATGCCTAGCAAATGTCGATTCGGCCAACGGGAAAACATGCGGTCAGGCGCATATGAACCCCTTGCGAACAGCGGACACAAATCTAGACATTGTTCTTGAGTCCATTGTAGGATATCCATCATCCGGAGATAGTATCAACAATGTGGAAACCAGCAAATTGCACCACCCAGAGGGAGCAAGGAATAGGATTCCGACAATGAATCCGATCTGGATCCCGCTGGACAGGAGCTCGAGGCATTTACTGCTCACGAGTCTCATACTGTGATACCGGACAACTCTACGTCTTCGTACCCCGGCAGACAGGCGCATTATCCATGTGCCGGGAAAGCAATTGGAGACGTCAACGGATTTGAGCAAGAAGACAGCAATCTCTGCCAGGACCGGTGGGCACCGTTCAGTTGTGGGCAGGGTTTCAAACTGGCGTCTTGGCTCATTCAGCGTAAAGTACCTAAATCACGAATTAATCAATACTTCTTGAGTGGTGGTGGTAGTTCTGTGTTAGTCAGCTCTAGCTCTATGTATACGCTCACGAATCACCTACGGTCGTTGGACCCCCACAGTTCGTATCTGCAATGGTTCCAAGGACAAGTTTAGGATAGAAAGAGAACTCTGCAATTCTTTTATCATATTGTCCCGGATTGTGTCAGATATCTCCTTCGCCAGAACAGATACCAGGAATACTTGGTCTGAGTGCGGTGGCGTGAATTCGATCCTAATGATGAAAAGATCTATGTGGAAATGCACACCGCAGAAATGCAAACGCAGACTGGTGGTATGATGTTCAAGTACCGTGTCCTAACCTCCTTTACGCTAACGTTAGCTAACTAATTATAGAAGACACTTCCACCTGGTGCAACTGTAGTTCGCGTTATTGGGACGTCCGATCAGACCCATCTCAGCAACTTGTCGGCCGACAACAAAGCGTGGCCTGGGTATATTACGCTCAGAAACCTTCCGTGAGCCCGGCGCAACAGCCATGGATCAATGGCTGTTCTACTTCTCGCACTATTTCCTGGCCCCCCCAAACTCTCAAAGTCAACTAAAGAAGATCAATACCAGTTCCAAGTGAACTCCGACACACTGCAAGACATATTCGAATTCCTTTTTGGGCCCCAGCAGCCCAGAGTGCTTGATGGCGTCCCAAGTGATTGTGCTGACGGGAAGGTTCGGATGTGCTTCCCAATCTTCTCTGCATGGGTTGCGGACGATATGGGAAACGTGAAACTGCACCGGTTAAATTCCAACGCCTGTCCTACCTGTGAGGTGCCTGCCAGGGAATTAGGAACCAATATCAAGAACTATTGAGGTAGAGATGACGCATGATACGCGCGATATGGATATGAAAAGCGGTTCCCAGGCTGAAAGTCAGACTGCACCCTCAGTAAGTTCGGCGGCCTTGGTATCAATTTGGGCCAAAGGTTTTTCGTGAACTTCAACGGGTCTCGGGGCCTCACTTGCACACCCCGGACATGCTCCATACTGTTTCTCTCGCCTGATTTGAGCACATGATGGACTGGATCCAAGCCTTTCTCAAGAAACCCGGGCGACTGCAAGCTTTTGACGACGTTTGGAAGGCATTCCCGCCATACCCAGGGTTTCTGGTACCGAAAAAAGTCTACCGCGAGGTTGTGCAGTGGCAAGTGAAAAAGATGAGGAATCTGGGGCGCTGTATTTTGGGAGTTCTTGCGGTGGCACTGCGTTAGCCACAGAGTTCAGAAGTGATATCTTTCAAATATGCTCTGGGATGCGTCAGAGCGCTTGTCGACTTCAGCATGATAGCAGAATACCGAAGCCAGAGGTCTGACACCATAGCCTATTTGGCACACTATCTGGACCAATTTTACACTATGAAACATATCTTGTTGGAGGTTGGAGTAACTAAGGATACACTGGCCAAGGTTGACGAGTATTGGAGGGAGATACAACATCCAAGAACCCAGATGAGCCACCCAGTGGCTCCCTCTGGACGGTGCCGGATCCATGACTACAATCGCGAACAAGGATCCCAGCTGCGTATGGACTTGATCCATCGCGAATCGCATTTCAACTTTAGAATGATATATCCACTAAGTTATTTTAGTGATCATATCCGCAAGTTTGGCAATATACAGATGTATTCCACAGAGTTCGGAGAGCTTGCACACTGGAACAGATGAAGGACGGATGGCGATGATTCAATATAAATGATGCTGCGTGCCAAATCGTCCACAGCTACAGTCGTCAGCACGCGATACGAATCAGGTTATTGGATCTGGAATCTCTTCGACGCCGCGGTGCCGATCTCTGCTCGGCTGTCCGGCACCATTTAGAGAGTCCGACGAGTACCCTAAAAGCACTGGTCGGCCCCAGCAGGATCCTGAAAAGGGCGTCGCAACGACGTATCCAACGTCTTGGATATTAGGAAGGTGTTGGGGGTCTCCCCCGAGAGTATATGTGGCGAATTGATCCGCTATAGCGGGCATAACCTGCCTAAAGCGGGCCAGCTTCTTGAAGATCATGCGATGCTTCAATCACGCCCGGTTGAACTACGAACGCAACTCGAAATACGGGTTGTGGCGTCCCAAGGGACCGATGTTGACGACATCAACTGTCCGCGCTGAACTCACACCTTACACTTCATGCACCCGGGGTGTCGCAATCATTGGGCTTTGGTCCAGGCTTGTTCTGAAGAGATGTAGGGGGTGCTGAGGGGCCGTCTGCCGGCAAAGCTCGTGGCGCTCTTCAAAATCAGGGACTACATCTGCGAGAATGCAGTTTGTCAGGTCGCGGCTGTTCGGATGTTGAGTGCAGTCAACTCAGGATCCCCCTCCGCCATACATGGCCTTGTTACAGGGTAGATGAGGGAGGATCCTCGAGAGTTTACGATAGTTGAGGTAGGGACAATTCACGGCCTGGCGCACCTGATCCACGAGGGGGAACGGGGCTGGCAGGTTAATACTCGGATTGATTTGAGAACGTTGAACGAACTATATTCAGGAATCTGAATGCGCGGTGAGATGGGAGGCTCGCTATCCGTGCGTATCCTAGTACTCACGCGGCTTGGCAGTAACAAAACACGCCGTCTGACGAATTGTGGTGAGGTTTTTCTAACTTTCTCGCGACAATTCGCCAGACGGCGTTTTTCTCATCGTCAAGTTGTGTATGTATGATATATAGAAGCAATTGCCTGGAAAATAAAGAGTACTAGCTAGTTTACCCTCTACACGTAAGATTGGGAAAGGGGGCGCAGGCCGACGTTAGAGATAGCAGGAGAAATACGTCAGGTTGCGCAGAAGAGGCAATGTGAAGCTGGCGCCATGATGAGACGGAAGTCAAGAGAACCAGAGCTAGGGTGTAGACAGGGCGTCAGTACGCCGTGACGTCACGTCAGGAGATAGAGGGCGTTGCCACGCAACACTGGAATCACAGGATGTTTGCGTGCGTTGCAACGAAATTCAGGGTGCACAGGGCCTAGGGAAGGCAGAAGCGAGGTCGCTGGCGTCAGGACGCAACGCCGACAGATCTGACCCAAGGTATTTTTTTGCTCATCCATTTGAGGGGGTTAAAGGTAGTGCTGTCGGTACTGGCTGGAGTGCCCCTGTATGGGCGCATCAAAGGCGAAGGGATTGTCCAGGATTGGTGAGGTCCACATTGGGGGTAGTAGTGGCCTCAGGAGTAGTGGGTGCTGGATGGCAATTGCCTTCCAAGTCCATGTCCACTTCACTGTCAGAAGAGGATAAAGAGTGGGCGACTCGCGAGTAGTAGGGAGACTTGAGGTTAAGGAGGAGGCATTGGTCTAGCCCTGCATTCTTGGGAGAAAGTATCGTAGTCGGCACCACAATTGTGGCAGTGAGCTGGGGATGTGAGTCAAGGAAAAACATCTGATACAGCCAGACCGGTAGAACTCCATAGTAGGAAGTTCTCAAACGCCCAGATGAACTATAGCACAACAGACAAGGAAGCATTGGCGAGAGTTGACGCCGTTACTGCATTCTATCACCTGCTAGCAGGAGAGGAATTCAGGATAGTCACTGATTACCCACCCCTGATGGACCTCAAAATAAGCAAAACACCTGTAAAGAAGCAACTAAGGTGGCGAGGATTCATAGGCCAGTTTAGGACAAAAGTCATATACCGGCCAGGACAATGGAACTAGTTAGTGGACGCTTTATCACGCCTTTATACCGAAGACAAAAGCTATCCTCATACTGTGCAAGACACTACTCCAGATGGTTCAGAAAGCGACACTTCTCCTATTACCCATTTCACTGAATCCGAACCACAAGACCTGTTTTCATTCGAAGTCCTTGAGGGTAACTACAACCAGAACCACTCCGACTGCAGCAGTAACTGCAGTATCTATCAAGCTGCGCTTGATCTCAGCGATTACAGAAATAAGTACCCTATCAACAATTGGGATGACTATCAAAGCATCAGCAGAGGCCGGAGTGACGAGGAAATCGCACAATCAGCCCAGCACTGGTCCGATCGTTTCGTGCTAATGTGCCTTGTTCATGAAGATGATACAATTAGGAGTAAGGTCTATGCAGGCGAGTTGACAAGCAGTCCCCCACTGGATTACCCCCAGCAAGGAGCAATGCAAGAAGCTATGGATCCGGAGATTAATGAGGAAACTATCCTCTCCCCTCGACCTCAACCAGACCTGTCAATGATCAAAAGAAGACCACATGAAGCCCTAGGCTGCACCACTACCAATGTCACCTGTGAAGGCCCTGAGGGCCGGGTGCACCAGGCCCCCAGACCCTCACCCACCAAGCCCCTCTATGGAGGGCCACATGCCTCCCACAATGGTATTTCAGTTATTGAACCACCAACGCTACCCAACCACTACAGAAAGCTCTACCAGGTATACAATCAGATTGCAGAACCAGAGGAAAGCGAGGTTACCAGGTGGGAAAGAATTGTGGATGAAAGAGATGTGGTTCAAGCCATCAACGAAATGGAGACCATATGGAGGGAGCAGATCATCAAAGGGTACAGGAACGACCCTGTATACCAGCTGGCTCAAGATTGTAGCATTACCTCCCGAGGTGGAAAAATGGAACACCACGGCATCAGGAATGTCTTACACTCTGCCACCACTCCAGGAGGAGAGGACTGTCTCTACATACCAAAGGGACATGGAATCAATGGAGAAACTCATAGGGAACTAATTATTAGCGAGATCCACACCATGGGAGACCACAGTGTAAATAGCAACCTTCGGTATCCATCTGAGTATATCTACTGGCTGGAAAGCGGAAGGATTTCACTGACTTTGTTAGGCAATGCGAGCTGTGTCAGGCCAACAACGAACCCAACACCCTACCAGCCGGTGATGCCGGAACCATCCCTTTCCCCTCTGCGATAGTTTCAAGCTATCCTAGTGATTTTTTGGGTCACTTTACAAAATTAAGGGGCCAGGATTCGGTCCTGGTAGTGGTGGATAGAGCAGTGGGATTCAGCTGGCTGATCCCAACATCGGCTACTGCAACGGCAGTACAGACTGGTGAGCTACTCCCGCACCATATTTTTACGCCTCATGGAGTATCTACCTCGATGGTCAGTGATGCAGACCCACGATTCACCTCTACCCTCTGGAAGCAGACATTCAAGACTATGGGGATCGAACACATTATGGCTGCGCCCGGCGATCACCAAACAAATGGGCAGGCTGAACCGAGAATCAAGGACCTCAAGACTGCCCCGCGAAACGTCACCAACCTCTGCCAAACCAATTGGCTCACCTCCCTCCCTGAGGTGACAGCATATTCTAATGCAGGCCACTCTGATACTATTAACAGGTCCCCATACAAAGTGGTGTATGGTCGAGACTACCCCTTCCTAGACACCTACCGACTCTACCCTTCTGCGGTTCCTGCCTTTGCCGATTATTACAACAGACACCAAGAAATCAGCAATGCAGCATACCAGGCTCTGAAGCTAGCGAGAGTTAGATCTACCAAGACGGCAGCTAAGAGAAGTGACCATGTTGAACCTGTTGGAATTGTGGGAAAGGTAATGATATTTGGTGACCAATTTGCGATGGAATCTGGCAGGTCTAGGAAGTTACAACCACAATGGAGAGGTCCCTTTATCATCATCGAATTCGATGAACATACCGAGAACTAAACACTTAGCATGGATTGGAGGATATATCAACGGCAGAGAGGAGTCTTCCACTGCTCAGTTGTCAAAGCCTACCACCCTAACGATGATGAACGATTCGCTTGAAGGGCCCACACCAAACCAGCCCCTATCCTAATCGATAATGAAATAGAATGAGAGGTTGAGACCATTCTTGACTATAGGATGAGGCAGGGCAGGGGGCAGTTATTGGTGAAATGGAAAGGGTACCCAAATAGTGAGAATAGTTGGGAACCAGTGGAAGGACTTGAAAACGGGAAGGACCTGGTTCAGGCATGGTGGACGGACAACATGCCAGGGGAGGAATTTCCTGCAGTTTTTTCCGGTTATTAGGCGATTTGTTTTACTCCTACTAAGGATGGTTACGAGCAGCGCTCTGCGGAGCCGATTGTGGATTTGGGTTTCTGGGAACCCCATTTGGACACCGACTATAATAGCGAGGAGATCTAGGTTTCTTTGTTTTATATTTGAAATGATGTTTTCATTTTGTTTTCGGGGT